>Ga0206129_10000231_pt1 | contig 94167 bp, 90 predicted proteins | sample Helgoland_Spring_8_FD_148616 | JGI IMG/M metagenome (GOLD analysis project Ga0206129, IMG submission 148616) | Pelagic subsurface seawater microbial communities from Kabeltonne, Helgoland, North Sea - Helgoland_Spring_Bloom_20160502_2 | ecosystem: Environmental > Aquatic > Marine > Epipelagic ... | reverse complement strand
AAGTTCTGGACCATATATCATTAAATTAAATACTGTAAGCGGTTCGGTATCTAAAAAAGTACTGGTAGATTAATCCTATAAAACTTATACTCAACTTAAAGAGGCTTTCTAATTAGAAAGTCTCTTTTTTTGTTCTAGTATTACTTTCACTCATTATAAACCTAAAAATTTCTACTGACAATAATCAGTAGACTCAAATATAAACGGATAACAATTAAACGGGAGCAGTATAAAACCCTCCAATTAATAGTGTTAATGAAGGTTTTTTTATTATATAATAATTTGATCAAAATCAGTATATTTTTGGTTGAAGCAAAAGGTGATTATATTCATGTAAAAATAGAAGACAAAAATTACACAGTACATTCTACACTAAAATAAAATCGAGAAAAAATTAACAGATAGCTTATTCCTTAAAGTACACCACTCATTTATTATTAACATAGATAAAATAATTGATATAGAGGATAACAGTGTTTTTATCAAAAAAGATGTTACTACTGTAAGTCGATTAAATAGACCAGAATTAATGATGCGTCTAAATCTAATATAAAACCATTCGTCGACATCAAAACGATTTCTGACGTTATATATTGATAATCAAACGAATAATCAAAAAAAAATCCTTAAGACAAGGTAAATTTACTTAGCGATTTTTATGATGTATTACTAATCTAGAACTCAACACTTAAAAAGATGGCCACACACACACATCTAGCTCTAAATTATTAATAAAAGACTCAGTAAAAATAGTTTTTCAGTTGGCTTAAATAGTATTGTTGTACTTAAATAAATAATAAAGTATGACATATAATGCAGAACTTAAATTGGAAATAATATAACAACTTATAGCAAAATGAAAATCGGAATTATAGTAATTTTTAGAAACAATGTAGACGAAATAGATGTTGAAGCTATTTCAAAAAACTTAAGGTTTTTAGGAGATGTGGTGGTATGCTTGGTAGATAACAAAAGTACAGATGGTACATTAAAAAAATTAAAAGAAATTAGAGATAACTTGAAGAATGTTGAGCTAATTGAAATTAAAAAGAAAAGTTCTCTTGAGACTTCAAAAAGAGCTGGGGCTCGTTTTATGTATAGTAACTATAATTTAGATCATTTAGGTTTTATTGATTCAGATTCTGTTAATAGCGAAAACTTAAATGTAAATGAGGTGATATCCGTAGTTTTTAATAGTAAAGACGTCATTCTAGCCCTTAAAAAAGAACTAAAACAACAACCAGCAAAGAGGTATACACTGTTTAAAAGTATTTTTTCTGTTTTAGATTTTCTTAAACAGAATCATCTTAAAACTTCATTTGACAATATATTGTTGTCAGCAAGCTAAAAAAGAAAAATTTGGGGTGTTCAACAGATCTTAATCCAATGCATTTTTAGTCACATACAACCGCCATCCAAAAATTGCTAATTGTATTTTAGTTGCTTTTGTGAGGTCAAGCCTTCTTTTAGTGTAAGATGGTAACACTGCTTTATTGACTTTAGCTAAAAATTTAAAAACTGTTTTCTTCATAATAGTATTAGTCTTCAAATATATCTAAAAAAAGAAAACTTAGCTAAAGGCTAAGTTTTTTTGATTGATTGTTTTTTAATTGGTTGGCTCGATTTTTAAATTGAGAAGATAACTTCTACAATTACTTTTACAATAGTTAGCATGTTTTTAATGTTTTAAAAGGTTAATATTTTACTACAATTTCTTGATTGAGTTTTCAATATATATAGCCTAATTGTCTTTTACCAAATGATTGTTATAGAATTAATGTATTTGCATATTAAATTGTAAGTAAAAAAATATAAATGATTATATTTTATTGTGACTTGCCTTTGTAAAAGTTATTAAATGAAATAACAAATTAATTTTATAGTTATAATTTATAATAATTGTAGGGTGTTTTTAAATATGTTTTTAAAAAGCAAGGGCCAATTTTTACTAAAAAGGCTGGTTTTATTGGTTTTCATCTTTTTTTTAATTTTTAAATAGACGAATCAACACGATATTATTAATTGTTTATTTCATTATTTTTTTTAGTACAAAACCATAGTATAAGGTGTATCTTTGAAAAAAATATTAGCATGAAAAATTTTACACTTTATATATTTCTTCTATCATTTTCTTTTGGGTGGTCTCAAGATTTAGTCATTAATGAGCTAGATTGTGATTCTTCAATATCTGAAGATTTGGAGTTTATTGAAATAAAATCACCTACACCAAACGAAGTAATATCTAATAGAGTACTCGTTTTCTTTAATGGTTCTTCTAGTGGAAATGATTCTAGTTATTTTCTGGTTGATTTAGATGGTGCTGTAACAGATGGTAATGGTTTATTAACTATTGGTAGTACAAGTGTAACTCCTTTTCCTCAACTTTTGATTTCAGGAAACACAATTCAAAATGGTGCAGATGCGGTTGCAATTTATAGTGGCGTGCCTGATGATTTTCCGGATGGAACTTTGGCAACAATTATAAATCTTGTAGATGTTTTAGTATACGATACTTCAGATTCTGACGATGAGGGATTACTAAATATCTTTAGAGAAGATCCAAGATTTTCGGATTTACAACAAATAAATGAAGGCTCTGGAAATAATTCTAATTCAATCCAAAGAGATACAGATGGTTCTTATTTTGTTGGGTCGCCATCACCTAGACAGACAAATGATGGCAGTGGAATCATATTTAATGCTATAGAAATATCAACGTTAGCCACAGAATATAATGAAGGTGAAAGTTTCAGTATCACCTTCACCGCTGATCAAAATGTAACTTCTGATTTAAATTTTGATATTTCTTTGTCAAACGGAACTTTTACAACCGGTGATTATTCTGGTTCTATATCAATTACAATTCCTAGTGGACAAAACACGGCAAGCACTAACATAGAACTTTTAGATGATATAAGCGATGAGGGTGATGAAGAGTTAGAGATTGAGTTTTTGAATTTAGTAGAACCCATTATTGCTTCAAATAATTTTTTCAAAGTAAGGGTTGTTGATAACGATTTTACTATTGCAGCATGGGGAACACCGTTTATGCCATCTTATGACCAGGTTACGAGTACACAACCGGCTGGGTATTATAGTAGTTTAAACGGAAAATCAGGTCAGGATTTAAGAGATGCCGTTCAGGATATTATTGCAGATCCTACTATGGTTAGAACACATAGTTATGCAGATATATTTAATGTTTTAAAAATGGCTGACCAAAATCCTGAGAATCCTAACCAAGTTTGGTTGGTATATTCTGAAGAAGGACGCTCAAAACTTGATCAACAGAATTCTGGAAGTAGTTCAGGTAAATGGAATAGAGAACATACCTTTCCAAGGTCACGTGGAGATTTTAGTGATTGGGATGATTTTGATGATATTGCTACTGGTATAAATACGTTTATTACAACCAATGCAGATTCTACACGTCATGCTAATTCTGATGCGCATGCCTTAAGAGCTGCAGATGCTGGTGAAAACTCTCGAAGAAGTAATAGGCATTATAGCAATGACTTTGTAACTACATCTGGTATTGGTCAGTATAACGGACCAGCAAATGTAGACCCGGCAAATGGGATAGGTATAAGTTTTCGAGGCGATGTGGCACGTGGTGTTTTGTTTTTGGAACTAAGATATAATGGTTTACAAATAGTTAACGGTTTTCCGACATCGTCAGGAGATACTTATGATGGTCAATTAGGTGATTTAGCAACACTATTACAATGGCATCAGGATGATATTCCCGATGATTACGAAATGAATAGAAATAACATTGTTTATGAGTGGCAACGTAACCGAAATCCACTTATTGATCTACCGGATTTAGTAGATTACATATGGGGAGATAAAGTTGGAATGGTTTACAATGGTGCTTTGAGTAGTGATAATAGTGAGTTAAATCGTTTTACATTTTACCCAAATCCTGCAGATAATATATTGATATTTGAAGGTTTAACGTCTTCAACAAAAATCGAGGTTTTATCTCTTGACGGAAGAAAAATTAAAACAATAAATCCAGATTCGTCAAATAGTGTTGCTATTAATTTGTCTTCAGGTTTATACATAATAAAGTTTATGGATGGTAATCAGATAGAGACAAAACGATTGGTTATTAAATAGAAAAAAAAAGATTGAACAACTTTTGAGACTTTTTTTATTATAAACTTGAAACAGTAATCAGTGAGTTGTCTTCTGATCCGACTTTTATTCTTGGAATCCCATTGTCTTTTTTGAAACAATTACTTGATTTATCTCCCTTTTATCCGATAAAGAAACTTTTATAGTTTTTAACGAAAAAGTTGATTTTTAAGCTTTCAAATAGAATAGAAGATATAGTTGAAAAGGAAATACTATCTTCGCAAAAACTGAATTTAAATGAACCTATTACTCATAATATTAGGATTAGTTTTACTTGTTATTGGTGGAGAATTTTTGATAAGAGCATCAGTAGGACTGTCTTTTAAACTCAAACTTTCTAAGCTTGTTATAGGTATGACTATTGTATCTTTTGCAACATCGGCGCCTGAGTTGTTAGTAAGTTTACAAGCTGCTTTAGATGGCGTGAGTGATATTGCTTTAGGAAATGTTATAGGCTCAAATATTGCAAATATTGGCCTGGTTTTAGCTATTACTGCGATAATTTCTCCATTAAATATTGATAGAGAATTTTATAAGCTTAACTGGCCAATGCTAATGTTTATGTCATTTGCTTTGTATTTCTTTTTGAGTAATGACCATATGCTTTCTGGGCTAGAAGGTGTCATCTTATTTACTGCTTTAGTTATGTTTTTGTTTTTATTAATTAGAGATTCTCGAAAGAAAACAAAGGCAAACATTGTAGAGGAAGTAGATGAAAGGCTAGCACTAGTCTCAAATTTTAAAATTGTAATATGGCTTATTATAGGTGCGGCCGGACTATATTTTGGTTCAGAGTGGTTAGTAGATGGCTCAAAAGGCTTGGCAAAAGCTATCGGTATTAGTGACTATGCCATCTCAGTAACAGTAATAGCTATTGGTACAAGTGTACCGGAATTAGCAGCATCGGTTATAGCAGCATTAAAGAAAGAGAAAGCACTTTCGTTAGGTAATTTAATTGGTTCTAATATTTTTAATATAGCTTCAGTGCTAGGTTTAACAGCTATAATCAAACCTATTGCAGTAGAATCCCCTAAAATATTATCAACAAACATTTTTTGGATGATAGGTTTTGCTGCTGTTTTGATTCCATTAGTTTTCTTAGGAAAACGTTTTTCAATAGGTCGTAAAAAAGGGCTCTTGCTTTTTGTAGCTTACCTTGTCTTTATAGGTTTTGCATTCAGTTAATCTAAAGTTATATCAAATAAAAAAGCACCTCAATTGAGGTGCTTTTTTATATTTAATAATTTCTAACTAAGAAATATTTGCTGATTTTACAGTTTTTACAATTCGTCCAGCAATTTTATAAGGATCACCATTAGAAGCAGGTCTTCTGTCTTCTAACCAACCTTTCCAGCCTTTTTCTACAGTAATTATAGGGATACGGATTGACGCACCTCTATCAGAAATACCGTAGCTAAAGTCATCTACATGAGCAGTTTCGTGATCACCAGTTAGACGTTCATCGTTAAATTCACCATAAACAGCCATATGTTCTTTAACAACAGGTCTGAATGCTTCACAAATTTGCTCGTAAGTTTCTTGAGAACCGCAAGTTCTTAAAACTGTATTAGAGAAATTAGCATGCATACCAGAACCATTCCAATCTCCTTTTACTGGTTTTGGGTGATATTCTATGTAGTACCCATATTGTTCCGTTAAACGATCTAATAAGTAACGTGATACCCATATTTCGTCACCCGCTTTTTTAGCACCTTGAGCAAATAATTGATATTCCCATTGTCCAGAAGCTACTTCTTGATTGATACCTTCAAAATTTAGGCCTGCAGCGATACATAAATCAGCATGTTCTTCTACGAAATTTCTTCCGTGTGTGTGTCTTCCTCCAACAGAACAGTAATACATACCTTGAGGTCCAGGATAACCACCAATAGGAAATCCAAGTGGTAATTGTGTTTCCTTATCCATTATAAAGTATTCTTGCTCAAAACCAAACCAAAAATCATCATCATCATCATCAATAGTAGCACGACCATTAGATTCGTGAGGAGTTCCATCTGCATTTAAGACTTCAGTCATTACCAAATATCCATTTTCTCTTGCGGGATCTGGGTATATTGCAACAGGTTTTAATAAACAATCTGATGCACCACCAGATGCTTGCTTTGTTGAAGAGCCATCAAAAGACCATATGGGACAATCTTCTAACTTACCACTAAAGTCATTTTCAACTTTAGTCTTACTTCTCATGTTTTGTGTTGGTTTGTAACCATCTAACCAAATATACTCTAACTTGGATTTGCTCATTTTGTGTTGTGTTAAATTTACTGAAAAGCCAAAGATAATTTTTTTTCATTTTTTCACAGTCAAAAGAGGCTTTGTTTTAAGTGTTTTTATGAAATTCTTATTAACATCAACCCCTAATTTATTAACTACAAGGTTTTCGTTTTTAATTTTATCTTTTCTTATCTCTTTAAAATCATTTAATTAATTTTGGAGAAATTTTTAATAAGTGTTAAACTAATGAGTCAAGATATTAGTAAAAGATATTCGCGAAGAGGTGTTTCTGCTTCAAAAGAAGATGTACATAACGCTATAAAAAATATAGACAAAGGTCTATTTCCTAAGGCATTTTGTAAAATAGTACCCGATTACTTGACAAATGACGAAGACTATTGTTTGATTATGCATGCAGATGGTGCAGGTACAAAATCTTCATTGGCTTATATGTATTGGAAAGAGACTGGAGATGTTTCAGTGTGGAAAGGCATTGCCCAAGATGCTCTGATAATGAATATCGACGATTTGCTTTGTGTTGGTGCTACAGATAATATCATGTTGTCTTCAACAATTGGTAGAAATAAAAACCTAATACCTGGTGAAGTTATTTCCGCAATTATCAATGGCACTGAAGAGTTAATCGAGGATTTAAAATCTTTTGGAGTTACAATTCATTCTACAGGTGGTGAAACGGCTGACGTTGGAGATTTAGTTCGCACAATTATAGTTGATTCTACTGTTACAGCTAGGATGAAGCGAAGTCAAGTTATTGACAACGCTAATATTTCTGAAGATGATGTGATTGTAGGTTTAGAATCTTTTGGTCAAGCTTCCTACGAGACTGAATACAATGGAGGAATGGGAAGTAACGGATTGACTTCTGCTAGACATGATGTTTTTTCTAAATATTTGGCAGATAAATATCCCGAAAGTTTTGATGCTGCTGTACCTGAAGACTTAGTTTATTCTGGACAAACCAAACTAAATGACAGAGTTCAGAATTCACCAATAGACGCAGGTAAATTAGTGTTATCTCCAACACGTACTTACGCACCAATTATAAAAGAAATTTTAAATAAATATAACAATGATACTATCCATGGTATGGTTCATTGTAGTGGTGGAGCACAAACCAAGATTCTTCATTTTATTGATAATCTTCATATAGTCAAGGATAATATGTTCCAAATTCCACCTTTATTCACATTGATACAAGAGCAATCAAAAACGGATTGGAAAGAAATGTACCAAGTCTTTAATTGTGGTCATCGTATGGAATTATATGTAAAGCAAGAAGTTGCTGAAGAGATTATAAGTATTTCAAAGTCTTTTAATGTTGACGCTAAAATCATAGGTCGTGTTGAAGCTTCAAATAAAAAGCAGCTTACTATAAAAAGCGAATACGGAACATATAAATACTAGAGATTAATATGAAAGATTCTTTAGTATTGCTTATAGCTGTTTTGTTATTTGGTGAATGTGTGTTTGCACAACCAAGTGATCTTTTTTTGAATCCTTTAGAGAATAAGACCAAAGATTATGGTTGGAAAACTCTTGAAGAGATAGGACTTTATTTTAATCAAGTATCTTTTAATAATTGGAATGCGGGTGGCGCTAATTCGATTTCTGCAATATTTAATGGCAAAGTTCAGGCTAATTATAAGTCCGAAAAGCTTTTTTGGAATTCAAATTTATTCATCAGATACGGTGTAAATAAGCAAGAAAGTGAGCCTTTGCGCAAAACAGAGGATGCTATATCTATTATTTCCAATTTTGGTTATGAGAAAAATGAAAATAGTAATTGGTTTTATTCTACTAGGTTTAGTTTTAATACGCAGTTCGCTGATGGATACAATAACCCAGACGAAGAACCAATATCTCGCTTTATGGCGCCAGCCTATCTATTTATGGGTGCTGGTCTAGAGTATGGGAGACATATAGAAAAATTATCTTTTTACGCATCTCCTTTAACCCTTAAGACAACTTTTGTACTAGATAAAAACTTAGCAAATTCTGGAGCATTTGGAGTTAATCCAGCAATTTTTGATATGGACGGAAATATCATAAAAGAAGGCGATACTGTGAGATCAGAATTTGGTTTTTTACTGACTAACCAGTATCAAAATGAAGTATTTGAAAACATTATGTTAAATAGTTTAATAAGACTTTACTCAGACTATTTAAACAATTTTGGAAATATAGATTTAGAATGGGAAATCAACTTCGACTTTAAGGTTAACAAGTATGTAAGTGCTATTTTTGGTTCTCATCTAAGATATGACGATGATATTAAAACTGAATTAATACGAAATGAGATTACAAACGAAATAATAGTTGTTGAAGGTCCTAAACTACAGTGGAAGCAGCTTTTAGGAGTTGGTTTTATTGTTAATTTAGAAGATTTCGGAAAAGAAAAATAAATGTTATATAGGTATTTGATTCTCACTTAAATATCCATAATCCTCAAGTTCACTAAACTTATTAATTAGTTTTGTAGTGCCGTTATTTAAAAGGTAAAGGTTGTCAGATATATTGATAACATCTTCATATTTGTGATCTGTTACAACTAATATTTTTTTTATTTTTTCTTCAGTAATCAATGCTTTGACACCTTCTATCATCAATGGCGAAATACCATTAAAAGGTTCATCTAAAAACACTATTTCGTTTTTAGTTTTAAGGATGATATAGGTTTCAATAAATCGACGTTGACCACCAGAAAGATTACCAAATTTATAATTTTTATAAATTAAAAATTCTTCAAATCGTTCAGAGAAAGTATCCCAGTTTAACTCAAACACCTTGAAAAGTCTGTAAAGCTTAAAATCTTTAGGAGCGGAATCATATTGTGGTAGGTATTTAACAAAGCCTGTTTTGTACAGTGGCTTTAAAAGGGGTTTGCTATCAATTCTAATGAGCTTGTATTTTGGCTTTAGATTACCAAACGCAATATCTAAAAGACTCGTTTTTCCGCAACCATTTCTACCCAAAATACCAGTCACTTTTCCAGTTTCTGCTTTTAGATAAATACCGTTTAGGATACGTTTGTTCTTAAAGTAAAGTTCTACATTATCGAGTTCAAATAGCATTAGAGTAGTTTTAATTCATTTATCAAATTTCTTTATTTTTTTTAGCTTAATTCATTGTTTGGTTACCGCGTTTAGTAAAAATATTATGTAAATTCCCTGAATATAATAAGGAAGATGACGGTAAATATAATGTCTAATATAAATAAAATTGAAAATAGCTTTAACGGTGAAATCCCCAAATTTTTATAAAAGGTCAATTTTCTTCGTTGATTAGTTTCGTGAACATAATACCATGCAAAGACCGTAAGAAATAATTTAGTGATTATTCCAGGGATTATTTGTGCACTTATAAATGCAACAATAATATTTGTAATAAAAGACCAAGTTACAAACGGTTTATAAAATGCAAGTATAGCTAGGAGACGATGCATGTAGATTTGTTAACGCATATTATAATTATTTATTTTTAGTTGTTAATATGTCATCTGTAAACACCAAGTAAAATTGAATAATTATCGTATTTTTATCCCACAATTTTGATGATAAATGTTAGAGAAATTACAGATAATTAAGCAACGTTTTGATGAGGTTAATGACCTCATTATTCAGCCAGATATTATATCAGATCAGAAGCGATATACAAAGCTGATGAAAGAGTACAAAGATCTTAAGTTAATTGTTGACAAAGGTGTTGTTTATAAAGAGGCTTTAGATAATATTTCTGAAGCCGAAGAAATTATAGCAGATGGTTCTGATGCAGAAATGGTTGACATGGCTAAAATGCAACAAGAAGAAGCTAAGGAAACTATTGACAAACTCGAAGAAGAAATCCGTTTTATGCTAATTCCTAAAGATCCAGATGACGCTAAAAATGTTGTTGTAGAAGTCAGAGCAGGAACAGGTGGTGATGAGGCTAGTATTTTTGCTGGTGATTTGTACCGTATGTATAGTAAATATTGTAGTGATAAAGGCTGGCGTGTTGATATTGTAAGTACTAGTGACGGAACTTCGGGTGGTTTTAAAGAAATAATTTTCGAAGTTTCAGGAGAAGATGTTTACGGAACTATGAAGTTCGAGGCTGGCGTACATCGTGTGCAACGAGTTCCACAGACGGAAACACAAGGTCGTGTACATACAAGTGCAGCAACAGTAATGGTTTTACCTGAAGCAGAAGAATTTGATTATGAACTGGATATGACAGAAGTGCGTATTGAGCGTACAACGTCTACTGGTCCTGGTGGACAATCAGTGAATACAACATATTCTGCAATTAAACTACATCACGAACCTACTGGAATGATAGTGAGTTGTCAAGACCAAAAATCATCTCACAAAAACTTAGAAAAAGCATTAAAAGTATTACGTTCTCGTTTATACGATTTAGAGTTAGCCAAGCAGCAAGCCGCAGATTCTGAAAAGAGAAAAAGTATGGTAAGCTCGGGCGACAGAAGTGCTAAAATTAGAACATATAATTATCCTCAAGGTCGTGTCACTGATCACAGAATAGGATTAACACTTTACGATTTATCGAATATTATTAACGGTGATATTCAAAAAATAATAGACGAATTAATGTTAGCTGAAAATACTGAGTTATTAAAGGCTAATGATGATGTAATTTAAATTTCAAGCCTCTTTTTGAGGCTTTTTTTATATAATGACAACACAACAACTAATAAACCAAATCAAAAAAAAGCAATCCTTTCTATGCATTGGTTTGGATGTAGATTTAAATAAAATTCCAAAGTATTTACTTGTGGATAGTGATCCTATTTTTGCATTTAATAAAGCAATTATAGATGCAACACATCATTTGTGTGTAGCTTATAAACCCAACACTGCTTTTTATGAAGCTTATGGTATAAAAGGATGGCAAGCTCTAGAAAAGACGATTAATTACCTAAACAAAAACTATCCAGAAATATTTACTATTGCCGATGCAAAACGAGGAGATATTGGTAATACAAGTACCATGTATGCCAAAGCCTTTTTTGATGATTTAGGTTTTGATAGCGTTACTGTGGCACCGTATATGGGTAAAGATTCTGTGGAACCATTTTTAGCATTTAAAGATAAGCACACCATACTTTTAGCATTAACCTCCAATCAAGGTGCTTTCGATTTTCAAACGCTAAGTGTTAATAATAACCAGTTATACAAGGAAGTGCTTAAGGTGTCTAAGTCTTGGGAGAATTCTGAAAATCTAATGTATGTCGTTGGAGCAACAAAAGCGGAATACTTAACGGAAATAAGACAAATCATTCCTAATAGCTTTTTATTAGTACCAGGTGTTGGTGCTCAAGGTGGAAATCTCCAAGAGGTTTGTAAATACGGAATGACTGATACTATTGGTCTGTTAATCAATTCTTCAAGAGGTGTTATTTATGCATCTCAAGGTGAGGATTTTGCAGATGCAGCTGCTAAAAAAGCTCAAGAATTACAATCTCAAATGCTAGAGATTCTTCAAAATTAAGTTTTGTTAAAGTCATATTCTTTTTTGAATCTATAATTAATATTTAAGCAATCATATATTGCTGATGTATATGAGTAAAAAAGACTGAGTAAGACATTTAAAGATTTCCTAATAAAAACATTATATTTTTATAAATTCAGTAAATTTACAGCACTAAAAAGCAATTATTTTACGAATGGAACAAATCGCACCTTATAAGCCAAAACATAAAGTACGTATAGTAACAGCAGCATCACTTTTTGATGGTCATGATGCAGCAATTAATATTATGCGTCGTATTATACAATCAACTGGTGTGGAAGTTATTCATTTAGGCCATGACCGTAGTGTAGAAGAGGTTGTTAATACAGCGATTCAAGAAGATGCAAATGCTATAGCGATGACATCTTATCAAGGTGGTCATAACGAGTATTTTAAATACATGTATGACCTACTTAAAGAAAAAGAAGCAGGTCACATCAAGATTTTTGGCGGCGGTGGCGGTGTAATTCTTCCTGAAGAGATTAAAGAACTTATGGATTACGGAATTACACGTATATACTCTCCTGATGATGGAAGAGAACTTGGACTCCAAGGAATGATTAATGATTTGGTACAAACTGCAGATTATGCAATTGGAGATAGTTTGAATGGTGAAGTAAAAACGCTTCAAGAAAAAAATCCAAAACATATAGCACGTGTTATTTCTGCAGCTGAGAATTTTCCTGAAGTAGCTAAAGATGCATTAAGTTTTATTGAAGAAAAGAATAAAACCTCAAAAACACCAGTCTTAGGAATTACAGGAACTGGTGGCGCAGGTAAATCGTCTTTAGTTGACGAATTAGTGAGACGTTTTTTAATTGATTTTCCTGAAAAAACAATAGGATTAGTTTCTGTTGATCCTTCAAAACGAAAAACGGGTGGTGCCTTATTAGGAGACCGTATTCGTATGAATGCCATTAATTCTCCACGTGTTTACATGCGAAGTTTAGCAACACGTCAGTCTAATTTGGCATTATCTAAGTACGTTAACGAAGCTATTGAAGTTTTAAAAGCAGCAGAGTATGATTTAATAATACTTGAAACTTCAGGAATCGGGCAATCTGACACCGAAATTATGGAGCATAGCGATGTAGCCTTATACGTTATGACACCAGAATTTGGAGCGGCAACACAGCTCGAAAAAATTGATATGCTAGATTTTGCAGACCTAGTAGCTATAAACAAATTTGATAAAAGAGGAGCCTTGGATGCATTACGCGATGTAAAAAAACAATATATGCGTAATAATAATCTTTGGGATGTGCATCAAGACGACTTACCAGTTTTTGGAACCATTGCATCACAATTCAATGACCCAGGAATGAATACACTCTATAAATCCATTATGGATAAAATTGTAGAGAAAACAGAAGCAGATTTAAAATCTACTTTTGAGATTTCTCATGAAATGAGTGAGAAGATTTTTGTTATTCCACCAAATCGTACACGTTACCTTTCAGAAATTGCAGAGAGTAATCGTACTTATGATCAAACCGCTACAACTCAAGTAGAAGTAGCTCAAAAATTATATGGAATATTTAAGACAATTTCCTCCGTTGCTGTAATTAAGAACGAAAGTGAGACATCTCTTTTAGAAAAGTATGGGATTAATAATGAGGAGATTCTTCGCGATGCTCAGAATGACAACGAAGATTTTTTAAAATTACTTATCGGTGAATTCGACCGTGTGAAAATGGACTTAGATCCTTATAATTGGGAAGTTATTACTGGTTGGGACGAAAAAGTAAATAAATATAAAAATCCTGTTTATACATTTAAAGTAAGAGATAAGGAAATAAAAATAGATACCCACACCGAATCGTTGTCACATACCCATATTCCTAAAGTAGCGTTACCAAAATACTCAGCTTGGGGCGATATTTTAAGATGGACATTACAAGAAAATGTACCAGGAGAATTTCCATATACTTCAGGGTTATATCCATTTAAAAGAACAGGAGAAGATCCAACGCGTATGTTTGCCGGCGAAGGTGGCCCAGAGCGTACCAACAGACGTTTCCATTACGTTAGTATGGGCTTGCCTGCAAAACGTTTATCTACAGCTTTTGATAGTGTTACTCTATATGGTAATGACCCAGATTATAGACCAGACATCTATGGCAAAATTGGTAATGCTGGTGTTTCTATTTGCTGTTTAGATGATGCTAAAAAATTATATTCTGGTTTTAATCTTGCAGATGCAATGACATCGGTAAGTATGACTATTAACGGTCCAGCACCAATGCTGCTAGGATTTTTTATGAATGCTGCCATTGACCAACAATGTGAGCTTTACATCAGAGAAAAAGGTTTAGAGAAAGAGATAGAAAATAAAATAGAAGATATATATAAAGATAAAGAGCGACCGATATATAATGGCGATTTACCTGAGGGTAATAATGGATTAGGTTTAATGCTTCTAGGTGTTACTGGAGACCAAGTTTTAACTGCAAATATTTATGCAGATATAAAAGCAAAAACGATAGCACAAGTTAGAGGAACAGTACAGGCAGACATTCTTAAAGAAGACCAAGCACAAAACACTTGTATTTTTTCGACAGAGTTTGCTTTGCGTTTAATGGGTGATGTACAAGAGTATTTTATTAATAATGGTGTTCGTAATTTTTATTCGGTATCTATTTCTGGATATCATATTGCTGAGGCTGGTGCTAACCCAATTACACAATTAGCACTTACATTATCCAATGGTTTCACCTATATTGAATATTACCTTTCACGAGGAATGGATATCAATAAATTTGGACCAAACTTATCATTCTTCTTTTCAAACGGAATTGACCCAGAATATTCAGTAATTGGTCGTGTAGCTAGACGTATATGGGCAAAAGCACTAAAACATAAATATGGTGCCAATCCGAGAGCACAGATGCTTAAGTATCATATACAAACTTCTGGACGTAGTTTACACGCTCAAGAAATTGATTTTAATGATATTCGTACAACATTACAAGCCTTATATGCTATAAATGACAACTGTAATTCTTTACATACTAATGCTTACGACGAGGCGATTACAACACCTACTGAAGAGTCTGTTCGTCGAGCAATGGCAATCCAATTAATTATTAATAAAGAACTAGGTTTAGCTAAAAACGAAAACCCAATCCAAGGTGCTTTTATAATTGAAGAACTTACAGATTTAGTTGAAGAAGCTGTACTCTTAGAATTTGACAGAATTACTGAGCGTGGAGGTGTTTTGGGTGCTATGGAAACTATGTATCAACGTAGCAAAATCCAGGAAGAAAGTTTATATTACGAAACTTTAAAACATAATGGTGAATTTCCTATCATTGGTGTCAATACCTTTTTAAGTAGTAAGGGATCGCCAACGGTGCAACCAGCAGAAGTTATTAGAGCTACCGAAGAAGAAAAAGAATTTCAGATACAAACTTTAAAGAGTCTGAATTCAACACATAATACTTCAGAATTATTGAAAGATTTACAGCATAAGGCCGTAAATAATCAGAATATTTTTGAAGCCTTAATGGAAGTTTGTAAAGTATGTTCTTTAGGGCAAATTACAAGTGCATTATTTGAAGTTGGTGGACAGTATAGACGTAATATGTAATGTATATGTCATTCAAAAAACTAAACCCATTACTAAAAGAGTCGCTTGAAAATTTAGAGTTTGACGCGCCTTTACCATTTCAAAAAGAAGTACTACCAATTATAAAAGGTGGAGCAGATGCTTATGTAATTGGAAAAAAAGGCATTGGGAAGACTGCTGCTTTAGTCATTCATACAATTCATAAATTGAAAGCCGAAGCGTTTGAAGATTCTCCAAGGGCTTTATTTATTGTCGAAAATCAACAAAAAATAGCTGAACTTAAAGACGAGTTTTCAAAATATATCAGAAATACAGATCTACGAGTTTATGGGACGAGTGAGCGTTACGATTTTGAAAAGCAGAAAGTAGAAATCTATTATGGGCAAGACATTATTATTGGAACACCAGCTTTTATTTCTAAGCTTTACTTTCAGAATGCACTCCACTTAGGGCAGATTCAATTATTTGTAATTGAAGATGCTGATTACATGGGGCGAAACAATGCATATAATCATGTTTTAAGATTGACTGAAAGTATGGATAGATTTCAGTCTGTAATTACTGCTGATGAAATAAATTCTAAAATAGCAAACTACCAAAACGGTTATATGAATAATGCTAGAGTTTTAAAATTTAAAGATTAGAAATCTATAATGTAAGCATCCAATTATGTTTAAGTTTTCTGAATTTTTTTAATTCGTTACGTAGTATAGGTAAATAGTCTTTGCCGTTACTTTTGGTGTTTTCCAAGCGCTTACAGTTTTTGTCTAAATGATAAGTTAATCTCTCTATACTTTCTATGTGTTTATGCTTTTTATCTGAAAATCGTTCACGTTCGGCATTTATGATTTCTGGTGCAAGATTGGAAGATTGTTGAACAATATCACCAGTAAAATAAATGTTACTATCTTCAGTTCCATCCGGGTTTATTAAGCACATGTCATCATTAAGATATGTAGATATACTTCGAGATAATATGAAGATATCCATCGCTTTTTTATAAAGCGGTATGTTGGAGAGATGTGATGGAATTGAGTAATTCAATTGAATAACAATTTTAATCAAAATTAGTTACTCAAATTCACTTATAGCTTTAATAATTAAATAAAAAAATTATATTTGCTTTAAATTAAACATTAATTTTTGAAAAAAACTTTAAATGAGTATAGATTCTCTTAATTGGCAAATATTAAGATGTTTACAGCAAAATGCTAGAATGTCTAACGCTGAAATTGGTCGACGTGTTGGGGTTAGTTCTCCTGCTGTTGCAGAACGTGTTAAAAAGATGGAGGATGCCGAAATAATTCAAGCCTACAAAACGTTGATTTCACCCTTTGAGTTAGGCTACCAATTAAAAGCTATAATAACCCTAAGAGCTTTTATGGGTATGTTAAAACCGTTTTTGGATAAGGTAAAAACTTATGATGAGGTCATTAATTGTTATCGTATTACAGGAAATGAAAATATCGTTATGGAAGTTGTTCTTAAAAACCAGCAACACCTAGAACAATTTATAGATCAGCTTATTGTTTATGGAGAAACTAAAACACAGATTGTATTATCTCACGTAGTAAATCATAACTCAGTAAAACCCCATAAATAATTAATTTTTTATCCCAGGTTGTTTTAATTGCCAATTCGTTTCCCCCTTTTCATTATCAACCATGTCTTTAACTTCTTGAAGTAATTTTTTAGCATCGTAAATGACACCATCTTTAATGGTATATTTTACACCACCAACTCTAGTTACTTCATTTTCGGAAGTTAGTTTTATGGCACCAGTACCATAAAGTACTTTTAAATTCTCGAGTGGATTTTCTTCGATTATAACAAAATCTGCTAATTTCCCAATTTGAATACTACCTATCTTTTCATCCCAGCCTAATGCTTCAGCTCCATTAAGTGTTGCGGCTCTGATGACTTCTAAAGGATGAAAACCAGCTTCACGTAATAATTCTAATTCTCTGACGTATGCAAAACCATACAATTGATAGATGAATCCAGAATCTGAACCAGCAGTAACGCGACCACCTCTATTTTTATATTCATTGATAAAAGTCATCCATAATTGATAATTTTTTCTCCATGATATTTCTTGTTCAGTACCCCAAAAATGCCAATAACTTCCATGACTTATTTTACTTGGTTCGTAAAACTTCCATAACGATGGTATGGTGTAATCTTCATGCCATTCTGCCCGTCTAGCTCGATGTAAATCTCTACTAGCTTCATAGATATTAAAAGTTGGATCTAACGTAAAGTCGAGTTCTAACAATTCATTCATCACATTATTCCAATGGTCTGAATAAGGTTTTGCTGCTTGAGCCCAAAGCTTACCTGCTTCTTCAAATCGATGTTGTTCGTTTTGGTAATTATAATTTAAAGGATAATTTTGAACAGTTCTGTCTTCGAATAATGCTTCTGGCAAACCATACCAATGCTCCATTGATGTTAATCCAGCTCTTGCAGAATGTAAAACATTCCATCTAGCAACGCTAAGTTGTGCATGATGACATGCAGAACCTAGGCCTAATTTTTTATTTTCGTCTAATGCAGCAGCCATAATCTCTGGCTCAGCTCCAAAAAATTTAATACCATCTGCACCTTTTTTAGCATTTTTTCTTACCCATTCTCTTGCTTCTTCGGGTGTGCTTATTGGATTTTTTTCGCTACTTCCAAAGCCTGTATATCCAAAAATTCTTGGGGCAACAATGTCGTGATTCTCACTTTTTTGTTTTAAATCTAAAACTTCCTCTGCACTTCTTCCGCTAGGTTGTCTAACAGTTGTAATACCATGAGCCATCCATAATTTAAAAACATAATCTGGGTTTGCACCTTGTGCTTTTCCTCCAATATGACCATGCATATCAATAAAGCCAGGTAAAATATACATTCCTGATGCATCTAATTCTTTACCACCAGGTTCTAGTTGAGGACGACCACTATCTTTTATCTCTACTCCAGGATAGCCAACGACTTGAATACGCTTAATTTTATTATCTTCTACGACGATATCTATTGGTCCTCTTGGCGGAGAGCCATCTCCATTAATAAGAGTAACGCCACGTATTATTAATTGATTAAAAGGACCTTCTGATGAGTCATTTTGGCTGAAAACAGTACTTAACGAGAAGTAAAATAGACCAACAAGGAATAGTAATTTTTGATAAGATTTCATCTAGATATTTGAGAGGTTAGTACATTAAAATTAAAAAATAAATATTACTTGATTGCAACATGCGCTACATTTGCTAAATCCCAATCAATAACAAGCCCCGCTGAAAGACTTTCAGCAATGTTTTTTCCGTATAGATACTCACAGAGATACAGTGCTGCCTCAAAAGATTTAGCGCCACCCGCAGAAGTAATATACTTTCCGTCATGAACAAAAAGAACATCTTCTCTAATATCTAGATTTGGATATCGTTTACGCATTTTCTCAATATCTGTAGGGAACGTTGTAGAAACTTTGTTTTTTAAAAGCCCAGCTTCAGCTAATACAAAAGCGCCATCACAGTGCGAGGTTATAAACTCAGCATCTTTATTTACTTTTTTTACAAAATTTAGCATCACTTCGTCTTCCAAATCTGTATCTAAGTGGTGTTCTGCACTTGGTACAACTAAGATGTCAATTTTTGGTAAAGAGTCATTAACGTAATTAAAATCGGGTAAAATGCGCATTCCCTCAAACGTAGTTATTGGGTTATCCGTATTAGCAACCGTAAAAACATTCATAGCCTTTATGTTTTCTCTAAAAATTGTGTGCTGAAAAATATCATAAGGTGCCGTTAGTTCCGTATTGTAGGTACCATTCATTATCAGAAAAGCTACATTATAGCGATTAGATTCTAATCTAGGAAGTTGTTTCTTTACGAATGAATTTTCTTCAGATTTGATTGGTGTTTTTCTAACTCTGTTGGTACAGCTAAAACCAACAAATATCGCAAGTAAGATTAGGATTTTTCTCATATCAATTCAGTTCATTTTTTTTTTAAAATTAGTCTTAAATATACCAAAAGTAAAATACCAATAAATCCCAATCCACACATAACATACCATGTAAAAATATAACCATAACAGGAAGCTATCTGTAAACCAGTATTGTGTCCAAAAATACTAGCAATTGAAAAGGCCATTACGTACATAGCTAAATATTGACCCTGCTTACCTCTTTTAGAACGCTGCATTGCAAAAGCATTAGACATAGGAAACCCAATCATTTCTCCTAAGGTTGCCAGCAGCATTCCTATAACTAAAATACCAATCCAAGAGGTTAAATTCAAAACATAAAAACTTAATACAGTCAGAAGTAAACCAAAAAGTGTAAGGCCAATTTTTGTATAGTTTGATTTTTCTAGATAAGCAATCAATGGCATTTCCATTAAAAAAATCGTAAATCCGTTGAGGCCTAATAAAAGACCAATTTCTGTTACTGTAAGTAGATGTACATCCTTATAATAAAGTGTCATGGTCGAAAAATATTGCATGAAAATAAAAGCAAATAGTACCATTGCTGCAAAGAAAATCCAATACGGTTTATCTTTATTTACCGAAATGGGGTTCTCATTAACGACTTCATCAATAGGTTTAGCTTTTCTGGGATTTAGTACTCCGATTAGTAAAAAGGTTGCTAAAATACAAGTAACGCCGTCCACCCAAAACAGACCACTATATCCAATTTTTGCAATAATTAAACCCCCAATAGCTGGTCCAGCAGAAAAACCTAAGTTTATTGCTAATCTAATTAATGTAACTGATCTAGTTTTATTTTCAGGTTTACTATAAACACTCATAGCAACATACATAGCAGGTCTAAAAGTATCAGCAACGGCCATAACCAAAAATATACCAAAGCAAACTTGTGTAAATGTATCTAAGAACTGAAGGCCAATAAATAAAAACCCTGTAGTTAGTAAGCTGCGAACCATCACTTTATAATACCCAATTTTGTCAGTTAATTTTCCACCAATCCATACACCAACTACAGAACCTAAACCGAAACAGGTCATTACCCAGCCAACATTAGATTGACTAATATGTAAATCCTCTCTGAGATATATTGATAAAAAAGGGATTATCATTGTACCTGAACGGTTTATAAATGTCATTAAAGCTAACCACCAAACTTCTGTTGATAAACCTCGAAATGTATTTAAATAATTAGTGTATAATTTTTTCATCAGTTGTATAAAAGCAAAAAGTCCAACATTACTGTCGGACTTTTTTGGTTTTGGTTGGTTAAATATATTAACATTGAAACACAATTAAAGCACGACTACTTTTTAAAAGTATCTGTGATTGCTTATCTGTGACAATTGAAAATTTCATTTTATTAGTTATCTATTTGATTTCAAATCTATAAAAAAAATGTTTAAGTTGTATTTTTGAAAATGAAAAATACAAAAATGCAAAATATTGTATATATATGTCTATTACTTTTTTTTGTTGGATGTTCTCAAAAAAAGGCTGCAAAAGTTGGAGAGACTGCTTATCAGATAGAGCAGAATAATATTTTTAAAGATGCTTCAAAATCTCCACTGAAAGCTAAAGATTTGAAAAATTTCAAAGGTTTAGATTTCTTTTCTTTTGATTCTTCCTATGTAGTAATGACAAGTCTAGAATTAAAACCAAATGCAAAATGGTTTAATATGAAAACGACAACAAGTAGATTATCTCGCGAGCGTATTTATGCAACCGCTACTTTTGAACTAAAAGGACAGCAGTTTAGCTTAAATATCTATCAAGGTGAAGAAAATATGAATTCTGAAGAGTATAAGGATTATCTATTTTTACCTTTTTTAGATAATACTAATGGTAAAGAAACCTATGCTGGTGGTCGTTATATTAATTTAAAGATTCCAGAAGATAATATTGTACAAATAGATTTTAACAAGGCATATAATCCTTTATGTGCTTATAATGAAAAATTTAGCTGTCCAATCGTTCCAAGAGTTAATTACTTAGATTTAAGAGTTACGGCTGGCGTAAAAAATTTTTAAGAAATAAAAAATTTAATAATATAGATTACATTACTATTTAACCAAATACATGCCTCCAAAAACAGCGAGGAAACCAATTATAAAACTACCTATTGTATAGAATGCAAAAGAGGTAAAATCACCAGATTTTAAAAAGACATGGTTTTCATATGCAAAGGTCGAAAAGGTCGTAAAACCCCCACAAAATCCTGTCGCTAATAGTAAAGTTTGAGATTCTGATAACCCATCATTTTTCGCAGCCATACCCAGTATTATTCCGATCAGTAAACTACCAAGAATATTAGTTGCAAATGTGCCATAAGGAATACCGTTTTCTGTGCTATTAAGCCATCTACCAACTATAAATCTTAAAGTACTTCCAAGGCCACCACCAATAAATACAAGTAATAATTGTTTTATCATTATTGTGTAGCAATAAATAGTTCAGTTTTCCAATCAGCAGGATTAGGTGTTGAGGTAGGGTCAGTTATATATAGTTCTAACATTGGGCCGTTTTCTATTGACTTTAAATTATTGTTATTTATAAATATCATGGTTTTGCTCCAGACTTCTTTTAGATTTTCATAACCACCATTCAAAGTTGTTTTATAGCTTTCATAGGATTGATTTCAGTTAATATTCAAAGATAGCAATTTTATGATATGTCTTTTAAATATTACATTTGTGTTCAATTAAAATATAATTAAAATGAAATTAAGATCAATATTGAGTATTGCTTTAGTGTTTTCACTTTTCTTTTCTTGTGGAGAAGACAAAAATGAAGATGTCAAAGAAACTAAAGAGTTCAGTTACAACGTAGAGCAATTTGCTGATATTAAAATCCTACGTTATAAAATTCCTGGATGGGAAAATCTAACACTAAAAGAGCAAAAATTAGTATACTATCTGACACAAGCAGGTTTAGCTGGTCGTGATATCATGTGGGACCAAAATTACCGTTATAACTTAGCTATCAGAAATGCTTTAGAAAGTATTTATAAAAACTATTCTGGTGATAAAACCACAGAGAATTGGATAGCATTTGAAGTTTACTTAAAGCGCGTGTGGTTTAGTAATGGCATTCACCATCATTATTCAAATGACAAATTAAAGCCAGCATTTAATCAGGTATATTTTAATGAGCTACTAAAAGAAACAAATACCAAATTAGATGGTATGGCTTATAGTGCCATTTTTAGTGATAAAGATTCTAAGAAAGTTAATTTGGCTAAAGGTGTTGATAATGTCTTAGAATCAGCAGTTAATTTTTATGGATCAGATGTAACCACAGCAGATGTCGAAAATTTTTATAGTCAAAAAACATCTCCAAATCCAGAACAACCTTTGTCATATGGCTTAAATTCTCAATTGGTTAAAGTAAATGGCGAATTAAAAGAGCGTGTTTATAAATCAGGCGGATTATACGGAAGTGCTATAGATGAAATTGTAAAGTGGTTAGAAAAAGCTAAAGAAGTTTCAGAAAATGAAGCTCAGGGTAATGCACTTGGTTTGCTAATTGATTATTACAATACAGGAGATTTACAAATTTGGGACGATTATAATGTGGCTTGGACAGCTGCTACAGATGGTAATGTAGATTACATCAATAGTTTTATTGAAGTGTATAATGACCCATCTGGTTACAGAGGAAGTTATGAAACGATTGTACAGATTAACGATTTTGACATGTCTCAAAAAATGTCAGTACTATCAGATAATGCACAATGGTTTGAAGACAATTCTCCCTTAATGGAAGAGCATAAAAAAGATAGTGTTGTTGGTGTAACATACAAAGTTGTAACCGTTGCTGGAGAAGCTGGTGATGCATCACCAAGTACACCAATAGGTGTTAATTTACCTAATGCAAATTGGATTAGAAAAGAAGTAGGTAGTAAATCAGTTTCCTTAGGAAATATTACAGAAGCCTATAGCAATGCGGGTAGTAGTGGACGATTAAAAGAGTTTGTACATGATGATGAAGAGCTAGAGTTAGAAGAGATGTATGGTAAAATAGGAGATAAGTTACATACAGCTTTGCATGAAGTTGTAGGTCATGCATCTGGCCAATTAAACCCTGGTGTGGGAGAAACAAAAGAAACACTAAAAAAGTATGCATCTACTTTAGAAGAAGGCCGCGCAGATTTAGTAGGACTTTATTATTTATACAATCCAAAATTACAAGAGTTAGGATTAGTTGACGATTGGAAGTCAGTAGGAAAAGCAGCTTATGACGGTTATATTAGAAACGGTCTAATAACACAGTTAATTAGATTAAATCTCGGAGATGATGTTGAAGAAGCACACATGGTAAACAGACAATGGGTATCGGCTTGGGCTTTTGAAAAAGGAGCGGCAGATAATGTGATTGAAAAAGTTACAAGAGACGGAAAAACCTATTTTAATATCAATGATTACGAAAAATTACACGACCTTTTTGGACAATTACTTCGTGAAACACAACGTATAAAATCAGAAGGTGATTATGCTGCTGTTGAAGCGTTAGTTGAAGGTTACGGTATTAAAGTTGACCAAACTATACATGCTGAAGTTTTAGAACGTAACAAACAGTTTACTTCTGCACCTTACAGTGGTTTTGTAAATCCAGTTTTAGTTCCAGAAATGAATGATAGTGGTGAGATTACAGCCATTAAAGTAACGCAACCTGTTGGATTCCCAGAACAGATGCTAGAGTATAGTAATACTTATAGTTTTTTGCCAACAAATAATTAAAGTTTTCGAAAAAGAAAAATACAGGGTCGACTTATGAATTTAAGGCGACCTTTTTTGTTTACATATAAATAAATTTTACCGCAGCAATCAGTGCGATAAAACCAATAAAGGCAAGTAGTATCCAAATGGTACCTTTATAATACTTTTTATGAAGCTTTAAATCTTTACGATACTGAAACACAATTACTGTTGCAAAAGCAATAAAGAATAATAATCCAAAAACTAATTGACCAGTCGTAAACATCTTCTTATTTTTAATGCAAATTTAAGGATAACTCAACTAAAAAACTAAAAGACATATGCAAGATAAAATTGATGCTGTTAAAGCGTTTCATACCGCTTTCAAAATAGGACACAGAGAAATACCTAAAGCCGATTTGGGTTCTGATAAAAATATGTTGCGCTATAAATTAATGCGTGAAGAAAATGAAGAATATCTTGAAGCTGCAAGCGATAATGATTTGGTTGAAGTAGCTGACGCTTTAGGTGATATGTTATATATTTTGTGTGGTACCATTATAGAACACGGCTTACAATACAAAATCGAAGAAGTCTTTGAAGAAATTCAGCGTAGCAATATGAGTAAACTTGGTGAAGATGGCGAGCCTATTTATCGTGAAGACGGAAAAGTGCTTAAAGGTCCAAACTATTTCAAACCAAATATTCAATCAATTCTTGAATCATAAAAAAAGCAGCCAATTGGCTGCTTTTTTTAAATAAATTATATTCTTAGTAATTATTTTACTTCATGTCTCCAGCCGTGCTTATCGTCAATTTTATTATGCTGTATTGATAATAATGTTGATTTAAAAAGTTTTGAATAAGAATCTTGATTTTCAGGGATTTCAAAAACTTCATCTCCATGACCAAATGCCGAAACAGGACTTATTACAGCAGCTGTTCCTGCACCAAATATTTCTTTAAGACTACCATCTCTAGCTGAATCTTTTATTTCTTTTACACTTATTCGTCTTACCTCACACTCTATACCTAAATCTTCTGCTAGTTGTATCACACTTTTACGTGTAACACCATCTAAAATTCTATCGTTGTTTGGAGCAGTAATTAATTTGTTGCCAATTCTAAAAAAAATATTCATTGTACCAGCTTCCTCAAGGTAATCGTGAGTACTGGCATCTGTCCATATGATTTGTTGAAATCCTTTTTCTTGAGCTAGACTAGTTGGATAAAATTGCGCACCATAATTACCAGCTGCTTTTGCAAAACCAACTCCACCATCAGCAGAACGGCTAAATTTTTCAGCAAATAAAACACGTACAGGTTCATTGTAGTATGCTTTTGCTGGCGAACAAATAATCATAAAACGATATTCATTTGCAGGAGAAGCCGATATGGCAGGCTCAGTAGCAATAACAAATGGTCTTAAGTACAACGAGTTATCTAATCCAGATTTTATCCAATCCTTATCTAAATTCAACAAGGTTTCAAGACCATTAAAAAAATAATCTTTGGGAAAACCAGGAATAGCCATTCTAGCTGCAGACTTGTTTATTCTTTCGAAGTTTTGATCAGGTCTAAATAAAAACACTTTGCCATTATTATCCTTGTAGGCTTTCATACCTTCAAAAACAGCTTGCCCATAATGAAATACACGAGCAGAAGGCTCAAAAGTCATGGCTTGGTATGGTAATATTTGTGGTTTTTGCCACTTTCCATCTTTAAAATCACATGCAAACATATGATCTGTAAAAACACGTCCAAAGGCTAGATTATCAAAATCAACTGCGTTAATTTTTGAAGTCTGTGCTTTTACTAAATCGATTTCGTTAGATGTAATTATACTCATAAGGACGTTCTTATTTTAATGATGCAAAAATACAAATCATTACCGCTTTAAAGCCTAATTTTACCTTAAAATTTAGTAAATTTGTATTACTATTTATTAATAACAATCAAAATAAAAATGAAAAATATTTTAGCCTTATTACTAATATTTGGATTATTAATTTCATGTAAAAATGAAACTAAAGAGTTGGCTTACAGTAGTTATGGAAAAGAAATCACCGATACTGATGCTTTATCTTCAGAACGTTTGATGGCTCACTTTGACACCATGAAGGTTGGAGATACTTTAAATACGAAGATGAAAGGTGCTATTACCGAAGTTTGCTCAAAAAAAGGATGTTGGATGAAGTTAGATATAGGTAATGATAAAATTGTGCGTGTAACTTTTAAAGATTACGGTTTTTTTATGCCATTAGATGCAACTGGAGAAGTTGTTGTTAACGGGATAGCCTATATTAAGGAAACATCTGTTGCAGACTTAAAACACTATGCAGAAGATGCTGGTAAATCTGCGAAAGAAATCGCAAAAATTACAGAGCCAGAAGTAACAATGTCTTTTGAAGCTGATGGCGTTTTATTAGCTAATTAGTGAAACGAAAAATCATTACCACGGCAGACGGTTCAAAAACCATACAAATTGAAGAATGGAATGAGCAATATCATTCTGTTCATGGTGCAATTAACGAAGCAAATCATGTATATATCAAACATGGTTTGCTTTTTTGTTTTGAAGAATCTGATGATAACAACATTTCTATCCTAGAAATGGGATTCGGTACTGGTTTAAATACCTTTTTGACACTTTTGGAAGCTGAAAAACGAAAACTTAATATCAATTATATTGGAATTGAAGCTTACCCAGTACTAAAAGAGGAAATAGAAGTTTTAAATTATGTTGAGTTAATCTCTCCTAAACACAAAAATCAATTCCAAAGACTTCACGATTCAACTTGGGATAAGACTATACAAATTTCAGAATTTTTTAAACTTAAAAAAGAGCAGAAGTTATTTAATGATACAAACTACATTAAAGCGTTTGATGTCATTTACTTTGATGCTTTTGGTCCAAGAGTACAGCCAGAACTATGGACCGAAGAGATTTTCAAACTAATGTATACTGCTTTAAAGCCAAATGGTATTTTGGTAACCTATTCAGTGAAAGGTACAGTCAAGCGAGCATTAAGGTCCGTTGGTTTTGAATTAAAACGTCTTGAAGGACCACCAAATAAACGTCATATGCTTCGGGCTATAAAACGTTAAATCTTAACTAAAGTCTGTATTAGCGGATTTTACCTAGCGTATCTTTGTTTAAAATTTATAGATGAGGGTTTTAATAACAGGTGCGACAGGTTTGGTAGGTAAAGAAATTACAAGGCTTTGTCATGAAAAAGGTATCGCTGTAAATTACTTAACGACTTCTAAATCAAAATTACAATCAGACAATAATTACAAAGGTTTTTATTGGAACCCTAAAGCAGGTGAAATTGATAAATCGTGCTTTGAAGGTGTCGATACTATTATAAACTTAGTAGGTGCATCGATATCTAAACGTTGGACTGATACTTACAAAAAAGAAATTTTAGAAAGCAGAACACTTACGGCTAGACTTTTGAAAAAAACAATAGACGAGAATAGTTTAGCTGTAAAACAAATAGTGTCTGCAAGTGCTATTGGTATTTATCCATCATCGTTAGTTAATTATTACGAAGAAGATTTTAATACCGTTTCAGACACCTTTTTAGGTGAAGTGGTAGAGCAGTGGGAAGCTGCAGTCGATGATTTTAAATCTTCCGGACTTGATGTTTGTAAAATCCGAATTGGATTGGTATTATCAGAAAAAGGTGGAGCACTCCCTGAGATAGTTAGACCTATAAAATTTGGTGCTGGAGCGGCATTTGGTTCTGGTGAACAGTGGCAGAGTTGGATTCATATTAATGACTTAGCACAACTGTTTTTATATGCCGTTAATCAGAGCTTAATTGGTGTTTATAATGCTGTAGCACCAAATCCAGTAAATAATACAGAACTCACAAAAGCATCTGCCAGAGTATTAAGCAGACCTTTAATTTTGCCAAATATTCCAAAGTTTGCTATGAAATTTGCACTCGGAGAAATGCATATTTTGTTATTTGAAAGTCAACGTGTCAGTTCTTTAAAAATAGAACAAGAAGGTTTTGAATTTAAATTTCCAAATTTAGAACCTACACTTCAAGATTTATTGAGTTAGTGATTAATTTAAAATCCACTCTTTCTGTTTTTCAGTGGACAAAAAAGTCCAAGCCACAATGCGACTGTTTTTTTGTCCTTGACCCATTTCAATAGTTTTTACAGTTTCGGCATTTACCTTTTTTAAAATAGTATAAATGCCTTTAAGATTAGATTCTTTTGAAACCAAAGTGGTAAACCATAAACAATTTTCAGCAAAATTCCTACTCTCGTAAATCATATCTTTTATAAAACGTGCTTCACCACCTTTAGTCCACAATTCGTGATGCTGACCACCAAAGTTTGACACGGCATCACTATTTCGTTTACTTTTTAAATTTCTATTTTTTCGAGATGTTGCTTTTTTAGCATCCAATTCTGATGCATGAAACGGAGGATTACACATTGAAAATGCTATCCGCTCATCAGGGTTTAATATTCCTTTAAACATAAATTTTGGATTTTCTTGTAATCTAATGTTAACATAATTTTTTATGCTAGGATTTGCGTTTACTATGGATCTTGCAGTATCTACAGCGGTTTGATCTATATCACTTCCAATAAAAGACCAATTGTATATTTGATGTCCAACCAATGGATAAATGCAATTGGCACCTGTACCAATATCCAAACCTTTAACGTAGGTATTCTTTGGGATATTACTAAGTAAATCCGCTAAATAATGAATATAATCTACACGTCCTGGGATAGGTGGGCATAAAAATTGTTCTGGAATATCCCAATATTTTATATTGTAATGGAGATTTAATAAGGCTTTATTAAGTGTCTTTACAGCTTTTGGGTCAAAGAAATTTATTGACTCATCACCATATTTGTTAGGTTTTACAAATGCTCTTAATTCTGGCGTGCCTTTTATAAGTTTCACAAAATCGTAACGTTCGCGATGTTTACTTCTTGGGTGTAATTTAGATTTTGTTGATGGACGTTTACTTGCTTCAGACACTACTTTTTATTTAGATTTTGAGCAAAGGTAAACGTTTTAACCTTTATGTAATTCTGAACATTGGTTTAACATAGCCTCTTCTCTTTTTTAATAATGAAATTTTGTTAGTGTTATGAAAAAAAGTATAGTCATAAAAAAACCACCTTGAGTAAACAAAGTGGTTTTATGTGTAAATTAAGTATTGCGAAAAGCAGAAAACTACTTTATCATATCGTAACTACGTTTAATAAAGTTAGTCAACTCTTCGCCCTTTAAAAGACCCTGCGATAAACGTGCTAAGTCTAAACTCTGGTTTATCAATCGCTCTTGTTTCTTTTTGGTTTTGGTATTTAAAATCTCACCAACTAATTCAGAGTTTGTATTAACAACTAAGTTGTACATCTCTGGCATATTACCCATGCCAAACATACCACCGCCACCAGAAGCTTGCATCTCTTTCATACGGCGCATAAATTCTGGTTGTGTTATCATAAATGGGGATGCACTGCTGTCCATAGCTTCCAATTGCACCATAAACTTTTCAGACGGTACAACTTCCTTCAATAGTTCGTCTAAAGATTTCTTTTCGTCTTCTGATAATTTTGAAATCGCAGTATCTTCCTTCTTGATTAAGTTATCAATATGGTCAGCATCAACACGTGCAAACGAGATATTTTCTTTAGAGGTTTCAAGCTTTTGCATTAAATGTGAAACTATTGGCGAGTCTAATAATAACACTTCGTAATCTTTACCTTTAGCAGCTTCAATATAGGCATGTTGTGCATCTTTATCTGAAGCATAAAGGATTACCATTTTATCATCCTTATCAGTTTGCTTAGCTTTTATTGCATTTGTCAATTCTTCAAACGTGTAGTATTTGCCATCAACAGTTGGGTATAATGCAAAAGCATCTGCTTTTTCAAAGAATTTTTCTTCTGAAAGCATTCCGTATTCAATAACAATTTTTATGTCGTTCCATTTAGCCTCAAAATCTTCTCTGTTATTATTAAAAATAGATTTTAGCTTATCTGCAACTTTACGTGTGATGTATGATGAAATCTTCTTAACTGCACCATCAGCTTGTAAATAACTACGAGATACATTTAAAGGAATGTCTGGCGAATCAATAACTCCACGAAGCATCGTCAAAAATTCTGGAACAATACCTTCAACGTTATCAGTTACAAATACTTGATTTTGGTATAACTGAATTTTGTCTTTCTGAATTTGCATATCTACAGACATCTTTGGGAAATACAAAATACCTGTCAAGTTAAAAGGGTAATCTACATTAAGGTGAATGTTGAACAATGGTTCTTCAAATTGAGAAGGATACAACTCACGGTAAAAACCCTTGTAATCTTGCTCTTCTAAATCAGCTGGTTGTTTTGTCCATGCTGGATTAGGGTTATTGATTATGTTTTCTACTTCTTGAGTTGGTGCTGGGTCTTCTTCTTTGGCACCTTCTGGCTTTGGAAGTGTTTCTGTTTTAGTACCAAACTTAATTGGTACTGGCATAAACTTGTTATACTTTAACAACAACGCACTGATTCTACTGTCTTCTAAAAATTCAGTTGAATCTTCAGCAATGTGTAGTATAATTTCTGTTCCTCTTTCAGCCTTATCTGATACCTCAAGTGTATATTCCGGAGAACCATCACAAGTCCAATGTGCTGCTGGAGCTTCAGTATGAGATTTGGTTATAATTTCAACTTTGTCTGCAACCATAAAAGCAGAATAGAATCCTAAACCAAAATGTCCAATAATACCAGAGTCTTGAGCAGAGTCTTTGTATTTATCTAAAAACTCTTCAGCACCAGAAAAAGCCACTTGGTTAATGTATTTTTCAACTTCTTCTGCTGTCATACCCAAACCTTGGTCAATAATATGAAGCTTTTTAGCATCTTTATCGATTTTTACTTCAATTTGCGGATTACCATATTCGACTTTAGACTCGCCAATATTGGTTAAGTGTTTTAGCTTTAAAGTTGCGTCAGTAGCATTACTTATTAACTCACGAAGAAAAATTTCGTGGTCGCTATACAAGAATTTTTTAATTAACGGAAAGATATTTTCAACCGATACATTAATGTTTCCTTTTGTCATGATATGTAGTATTTAATATAATTAATTTGAATACCATATAATAGGCAAATAAAATACCAAGCCGTAATCTGTGACAAGATGGCATAAAAAAGCCACTCAATTACTGAATGGCTTTATAATAGTATTTTAGATTATTATCCTTTTACCTTAGGTTTTTCCTTTTCAATTTTCTTTTTTTCTTTCTTTTTGTTTTTTACATGCTTATCTAGCCATTGGTCTTGTTCCCAAAGCATGTGCATGATTGATTCTTTTGCTCTATAACCATGACTTTCTTTTGGTAACATTACTAGTCTTACAGTAGCACCAAGACCTTTAAGGGCATTAAAATAACGTTCACTTTGTAAAGGATATGTTCCTGAATTATTATCCGCCACACCATGTATTAATAATAGTGGTGTTTTTATTTTATCAGCATGCATAAAAGGTGACATATTGTAATAGATTTCTGGAGCTTCCCAATAACTACGTTCTTCACTTTGAAAGCCAAAAGGTGTTAAAGTCCTGTTATAAGCTCCACTTCTTGCAATACCTGCTGCAAACAAATTTGAATGCGATAATAAGTTTGCTGTCATAAATGCACCATAACTATGACCACCGACCGCCACACGTTCTCTGTCAATATAACCTAAGTTATCAACGGCATCAATTGCAGCTTTACCATTGGCAACAAGTTGCTCTCTAAATGAGTCGTTAGGTTCCTCTGAACCTTCTCCAACAATAGGAAAGGCAGCGTCGTCTAAAACAACATAACCTCGCGTTACCCAATATATTGGTGAACCCCAATAGGGATATACAAACTCGTTAGCATTAGATGTACTTTGTGATGCACTTGCTTTGTCCTTATATTCCCTGGGATATGCCCATAAAATCATAGGATATTTTTTACCTTCTTCGTAATCAAGTGGAAGATATAAAGTGCCATCTAAATCCAAACCATCATCACGTTTGTATGTGATTACGCGTTTATTTACTTTTTCTAAACTTTTAAATGGATTTTCAAAGGATGTGATGGCGATGAGTTTATTCTTCTTGATATCTCTAATGTAATAATTAGGATATTCTTTAGGCGATTCTATTCTGACTAAAATCTCACCATTGTTCATGTCTAAGGCTGAGTTTAAATTTTCAACTTTATCTTTATATTCTGAGGTATATAAGCGTTTTGTAGTATTTGAATTAACGTCATATTCATCAATAAATGGAAACTGACCATCTTTAGTATAACCATCACCCATGAGATACATTTTATTATTATCCATTTCTAATGTGTAGCGTCCATATTCGTTTTTGGAAGTTATAAAACTACCAGGGTCACTATAAACATCTTGATAGTTTCTATCAGATATGATTTTTGGTGTTTGATCAGAGTTCGAAGGATTGAATATATATGTTTTTGTATTTCTTGTATTCCACCAATAATCATAGGCAATAGCTGTATAGTCATTACCCCAATCTATACCAGAAAAACGCTGCTTTGTTTTTAGAATAAGTTTTGGATTAGTCTCAAAAGGTGCAGGCATTTGATACATGGCATCTCTGTATTCTACATCAATATTTGGATCGCCTTTATCTAAAGCTTCAGTCCAAAATAATGTAGAAGGTTTATCTCCACGCCAAGACATATTTCTTTTGCCATTTCTGGTAGACATAAAACCTTTAGGTCTTACTTCGTCTAAAGGAACTTCAACTACAGTTTTAATTTTATCACCGTTTGTGCTATAAATTATACTTTCAGAAGGAAATCTTGAGTAGGTTACTAAATAAGAAAATGGTCTTTTTATCTTAGATACCATGACATAATTTCCATCAGGTGAGAAACTTACACCACGATACATTGCTGATGGTAAAAATGATTCACTGTTTCCATCTATTGATACTTTTACGATTTCAGAATGTGCCAATTGCTCGAAGTTAAATTCGTCATTGGGTGTTTTTAATAAATCTTGGTAAGTTCTGTTTTGTGCTTTTGAGCCATCGCTAACCGAAATTGTTGGTCCTTTTGGTACAGCAATAGCAGCATTAATTAGGGGTTTTCTATTTTTAGGTAATACTTTAACCAATAAGTTTTTATTATCCTTAAACCAACTAATTGTACTTCCCATATTTGCATTGATATTTGCATCAGTAACTTTATTAACTGAGGCAGACTTTACGTCTAATACCCAAACTTCTACACCTTTGTCGGTTGTATTTAAACAGGCAATCATGCTCTCGTCTGGGGACCATGAAAACTCTGAAAGCCTTGCGTTTTTTGGTAATCCAGATACTTGTTTTGCATCTTTTTCAAACGTCTTTTTAACCTTTAGGTTAGTATAAAAAGTTGTTCGACTACCAATATTTGTAGTAGGATTAATACGTAAGCCAGCAAGTCTCATTTCAGTTTCAGAAAGTTCGGCAATGGATTTGTATTGGTTTCTGTAAATAAGTACCATATACTCACCTTTACTATCTATTTGTACTCCGGGAGCTAGGTCAACATCTGCGAGTTCAAGAATTTCGTCAGAAGGTGTTTGATAAGTTAGGCTAGTTTGCGCATAACTTGTACTTATTAACAGTGCTAAATAAAAATTTAGAATTTTTTTCATGGTTGGAATTTTAAGAGATTTATTAAGGATTTTGAAGATAATAAAAATGCTTTTTTATCTTTTCAAACAAGTGTTAAAATTAGATCTGATAGTATTTCGATATACTATGCATGCATAACGAATAAGGTTTTCTATAGTCTTTAATTGGTTAAATTTGTATTTCGCTTTAAAACATAAATATGTACAATTCAAAAATAATAGGCTTAGGTAAATATGTACCAAATAATGTGGTTACTAATGACGATTTATCCAAATTTATGGATACTAATGATGATTGGATCACTGAGCGAACAGGAATCAAAGAGCGTCGTTGGGTAGAAAAGGGTAGTGGAGATACAACTGCAACGATGGGTGTTAAAGCGGCTAAAGTTGCTATTGAACGTGCTGGTATCGATAAAGACGATATCGACTTTATAATCTTTGCAACCTTAAGTCCAGATATGTATTTTCCTGGGCCAGGTGTGCAAGTACAACATGCGTTAGATATAAAAACCGTTGGTGCATTGGATGTACGTAATCAATGTTCAGGTTTTGTGTATGCCTTATCTGTTGCCGATAATTTTATCAAAACAGGTATGTATAAAAATATATTGGTTATTGGTAGTGAATTACATTCACATGGTTTAGATAAAACAACACGTGGTCGTGGTGTGACTGTTATTTTTGGTGATGGTGCTGGCGCAGCAATTTTATCTAGAGAAGAAGATACCTCAAAAGGAATTTTGTCTACGCATTTACATAGCCAGGGAGAGCATGCAGAAGAATTAGTATTAATTGCTCCAGGTATGGGAAAACGTTGGGTAAATGATATTATAGCTGAAAATGACCCAAATGATGAAAGTTATTTTCCTTACATGAACGGACAGTTTGTATTTAAAAACGCAGTCGTAAGATTTAGTGAAGTGATTATGGAAGGCTTGTCGCAGAATAATCTAGATAATGAAAGTATTGATATGCTAATTCCGCATCAAGCAAACCTACGTATTGCTCAGTTTATTCAAAGAAAATTTGGTTTAAGCGATGACCAAGTGTATAACAATATTATGCGTTATGGTAATACCACGGCGGCATCTATACCTATTGCTTTGACTGAAGCTTGGGAAGAAGGAAAACTCAAAGAAGGTGATAATGTAGTATTAGCCGCTTTTGGTAGTGGGTTTACTTGGGGAAGTGCTATTATAAAGTGGTAATAGTTATGAATAAAAAACCTAAGAATTTTTTTGCGAATCCCAGTAAGGGTGCTATGATTTTCTTTTTTGTTATCTGTTTTGTGAGTAATATTTTACTGATATTATCAGCTACAGATTTATTTAGAGAGTCATTATTCCAAGCTAAAAACATACTACTTACAGGTATAATGTCTTTATCTATATTGACAACTTTTAAGTTGTATACCAATTTTTTAAAAAATAAATACTCGAAATAATTAAAATAATAGAAAAAAAGACGAAACTTTTTAGTTTCGTCTTTTTAGTTTTAGACTAACATTAATTTATAAGTTAAGTTTCAAACATAGGTTTACATAAAAAACTTATCGATAATGTAGCTGCTTTCTTATCTGTCTTTATTTTTAATAATAATGTTAACATACGAAAGCTGTTGTTTTAGATTGGTGTCCATAACTCGACCAGATATTGAGCCGTTTTTAATGCCTGATTTTGAATTGGGTTGCGCAATTGTCACAAAAGAAAATAGTATGGCAATTACCATTAGGTAATATTTCATTGATTGTTTTGTAATACTGAAATCTTAAATATTACAGTATCGATTGATTGATGATAGTTTGTTATTGTAAAGACAACTACTTTTATATCTTGTTACTTATTTTAACAATTCTTAACAAATTTTTTATGAGCAAAAAAACTTTAGTTCTTGGAGCGTCCTTAAAAACAGAACGTTATTCTAATATTGCTATTAACCGTTTAGTAAACTATAATCATGAAACTTTAGTGTTTGGATTACGCGATGGTAATGTTGCAGGAATTTTTATTGATACAGAATTAAAGAATTATAAAGATATCGATACTGTAACCTTGTACCTGAATCCAAAAAGACAACAGCAGTATTACAATTACATTATTGATTTGAAACCAAACCGCGTCATTTTTAATCCAGGAACTGAGAATCCTGAATTCTATGAGTTGCTCAAAGCTAAAAATATCGAATACGAAGCCGCTTGTACATTAGTCTTATTAGGAACTAATCAGTATTAGAACTTTAAGCGATTTTCGAAGCATCATCATTTTCTCCGAGTAAATCTAACAACTCTTTCTTGGATTTTATATTGGTCTTGGTTGAAATAAGAAGCAACCCTAAAAAGGTAATAAAGCCATTAATAATTAAGATTTCAAAGCCTATTTTGTAGCCATTAAATAAAATTTCAGAATACATATTTAGCATATAAGACAGTATTGGTGCTACAATAGCTATTAGCCAAACATACTTGTCTTTTACATGTTTCTTAGTTAACAAGCCAAACGCAAACAAACCTAAAAGTGGACCATAAGTATATCCAGCAGCTTTAAATAGTTCCCAAATAACTGATATATCCTTGAAAAGTGTATCAAAAATAATGATGACTATTATTAGAACAATACTGAATAAAATATGAATCTGTTTTCGTGTTTTCTTCTGTTCTTCGTAAGGTTTTTTATCAATCTCTATAATATCTATACAAAAAGAAGTTGTCAGAGAAGTTAAAGCCGAATCTGCACTAGAATACGCAGCTGCAATTAATCCCAACAGAAAGAAAGCAGAGGTCACTATTCCTATTTCTGGTAACATAGCTATTGTTGGGAACAAGTCATCTTTAGTTGCTGTAATTCCATTTTTTACAGCGTATTGTGTTAGCATTAATCCTAGAACTAGAAATAATATGTTTACAAATACAAGAACAATACTAAAGGAAATCATATTCTTTTGCGCTTCTTTTAGATTTTTACAAGTAAGATTTTTTTGCATCATGTCTTGGTCAAGACCTGTCATTGTGATGGTAATGAATATGCCCGACAAAAAGCTTTTCCAGAAATACTGAGCATTATTACCATCATCAAAAAAGAAGACTTTGCTAAGCGCACTTTCTTTGGCGTTTGTAATAACATCAGAAATACTATGCAAGTCCAGAGTAGAAGCCAGAAAAACAATGGCCACAACAACAGATATAAGCATAAATAAGGTCTGCAACGTATCTGTAAATATGATGGTTTTTATACCGCCTTTAAAAGTATACAACCATATTAAGGCTATTGTAATAATTACAGTAATGGTAAAAGGAATATTAAATAAATCAAAGACTAAGAGTTGTAAAACTTTTGCGACTAAGAATAGTCTAAAAGACGCACCAACAGTTCTAGAAATCAAAAATGCAACAGACCCTGTTTTATAACTTGTAACACCAAACCGATCTTTTAAATAAGTATATATAGAGGTAAGATTTAGGCGATAATACAATGGAAGTAATACATATGCTATGATTAGATATCCAACCAAGTATCCAAAAACAACTTGTAAATATCCAAATTGCTTATCAGCTATAGCACCAGGTACCGATATAAAAGTCACACCAGAAAGCGAAGCACCAATCATTCCAAAGGCTACCAGATACCAAGGTGCTGATTTATTGGCTTTAAAAAACGCAGCATTGGTATCTTCTTTCCCCGTGAAATAAGAGATCAAAACCAATACACCAAAATAGGCAGCGATAAGAAGTAAGATAGAAGTCGGTGACATAAAATTATTAATTAATTATTTAATTCGAAAATAAACTTTTTAGAAATACCAAAACCATTCATTCCAAAATTTAAAAAATAAGTAACTTCGCCATTATGGAATTTTCTTCAAAACTTTTAGAAAGCGCAGTCAACGAAATGTCGCAATTGCCTGGTATTGGTAAACGTACGGCTTTACGTTTGGTATTGCATTTGTTACGTCAACCCAAAGAACAATCGTTTTTACTAGCTGGTGCGCTTCAAAAAGTTCGTGAAGAGATAAATTTTTGTAAGTCCTGTCATAATATTAGTGATAAAGAATTATGCGAAATTTGTACAAATCCAATGCGCAAAAAAGAATTCATTTGTGTAGTTGAAGATATCCGTGATGTTATGGCTATTGAAAGTACGGGTTCTTTCAAAGGTTTATATCATGTATTGGGCGGAAAAATATCGCCAATGGATGGTATTGGACCCCAAGATTTAAATATCGAAGCTTTAGTTAATAAAGTAAAAACAGGAGAAGTTGCTGAACTGATTTTTGCCATGAGTCCAACCATGGAAGGCGATACGACTAATTTCTATATTTTCAAGCAGCTTCAAGATTACGATATTAAAACGTCGACCATTGCCCGTGGCATAGCTGCAGGTAACGAGTTAGAGTACGCTGATGAGGTAACGCTTGGTCGCAGTATTATTGACCGTGTTCCGTTTGAAGCGTCTTTAAAATTATAAGCCCTCAATTTTGAAAGTCACCACATTACATAAAGAAGATTTTGAGACGCAGTGTAAAATACTGTTCTCAAAAATTCACAACAAGCCAGATGTGGTTGTTGGTATCCTAAATGGTGGTGGATTTGTCTTAGAAGAATACAAGAAAACAGCTTCACCAAATATTGAATTAGCAACTGTAAAATTGCAACGAGATTCGACAAAAGGAATAAAGAGGAAAAGTCTTTTACAGAAATTTTTAAAAGCTTCTCCAAATACGCTTTTAGATGGTTTAAGACGCATAGAACATCGCCGAAACTTAAATAGAAAGCAAAAAGAAATTCAATCGGATTTAGATATTAAAATAAAATTAAAACCTGAAGTAGTAAATACTATTTTGATTCTCGATGATGCTTTAGATTCAGGTGCGACTATCAAGTCCGTTATGCAATCATTACAAAAACAATTTCTGAATTCAGAGATTGAAACTGCGGTAATTTCTTGGACAAATTCAAAATCAATTATTGCTCCTGATTATTATTTGTTTAAAAATACACTTGTACGTTTTCCGTGGTCTTTAGACTATAAAACCAAAAGCCATGGGTAAGAAAGTATTGGTTGTAGATTTAGACGGAACGTTATACAGTAAAAACACGTTTCATGAGTTTCTGAAGTATTTGTTAGGTTACTATTTAAAGGATTTCAGAATCTTTAAGTTTAAGTTCTTATTGGTTTTTATCAAACTTAGAATATTACGCTTTATTTCTCATGCAAAGCTAAAATATTGGGTATTAGATTTAATAAAAAATGAGGATATCAATTACCTTGATTTTATCTCAAAATTAGCAAAACATAAAAACGAATTAGAAGAAATATCAGACACATCTTTTGATATTAAAATACTAGCAACAGCAGCACCAAGTTGTTATGCAACGCATATTGCAAAAACCCAAGGTTTTGATGTCTGTTTAGCAACCAATATTCCAAAAAGTGGCTTTTCACCAGGTTTTGAAAACATTAGAGAACAAAAGAAAGAAAACTTGATTAATTACTTTAAAAAGCGCAACCTAAAGTCTGTAGATGTCTTTATTACAGACCATATGGATGATGCGCCGATTATCAAAATTGCTACAAAGTCTGTCATTATTAATCCAAATACAAAATTTTATAACTGGCTAAAAGAGAATTTGATTAATTTTGAGGCGCGAAAAACAAACTAGTTTTACGTATAATAGGAATGCTAAATTTTGATTAATTTTTAGTGAATTGACAGTAAAAAATCGGTTTTTTTATTAATTTTGCATTCGATTACCAAATAACGACTATCAAATTAGAGATATGGCAAATTTTGAACTAAAATTACCAAAAATGGGAGAGAGTGTTGCAGAGGCAACAATAACCTCTTGGCTCAAAGAAGTAGGTGAAACTATTGAAGCAGATGAAGCAGTTTTAGAGATTGCTACAGATAAGGTAGATAGCGAAGTGCCTAGTGAAGTTGATGGTATCTTAATCGAAAAGTTATTTGATATCGATGCAGTTGTCCAAGTTGGACAAACTATAGCGGTCATTGAAACCGAAGGTGGCGATATCATAGAGGTAAATGCACCAGCTGCTGAAACACCTGTGGTTGAATCAGTAAAAGAAGCTGCAGAAGTAGCTCAAATAGTTGTTACTGCAAAAGAAACTGCAGCACCAATTGAGTCTAAAGGGGAGCGTTTTTACTCACCATTAGTAAAAAATATTGCCAAACAAGAAGGTATTTCTCAATCTGAACTAGATACAGTTGCAGGAACAGGAAAGGACGGTCGTGTAACTAAAAACGATATTAAGTCGTATTTAGAATCTCGTAGTTCTGCACCAAAAACAGAACCTGTCATCTCTACACCTGCAGAAAAGAAAGTCCTTTCAGTCGTTGCGTCCGGCGAAGATGAAATCATAGAAATGAGCCGTATGGGAAAACTCATTTCAAAACATATGGTAGATTCTATTCAAACATCTGCGCACGTCCAGTCTTTTATTGAAGCCGATGTTACCAATATTTGGAACTGGAGAAACAAACACAAAAACAACTTTAAACAACGCGAAGGCGAAAACTTAACCTTTACACCAATATTTATGGAAGCTGTGGCAAAAGCCATTAGAGATTTTCCAATGATCAATATATCGATTCAAGGTGATACCATTGTAAAAAAGAAACATATCAATCTCGGTATGGCAGCAGCTTTAGGTGACGGTAACTTAATTGTACCAGTAATCAAAAATGCAGATCAACTGAATCTTTTAGGTATGGCAAAAAAGGTGAATGATTTAGCAAAACGTGCTAGAGAAAACAAGCTTAACCCAGACGATATACAAGACGGTACGTATACCGTAACCAATGTTGGTACATTTGGTAGTATCATGGGTACTCCAATTATTAACCAACCACAAGTAGCTATTTTAGCACTTGGAGCCATACGTAAAGTACCTGCAGTGATTGAAACTCCAGAAGGGGATTTTATAGGTATCCGTTACCGCATGTTTTTATCGCACTCTTACGACCATCGCGTGGTTAATGGTGCTCTTGGAGGCCAGTTTGTAAAAACAGTAAAAGATTACCTCGAAGCTTGGGATATGGATAGAGAGATTTAGAATAGTAGATTTTTAGATAAATGAAAAAAGCGCAGTTGAAAGACTGTGCTTTTTTTTTTGAATTTTGTTTAACGCTTGATAAAAAACGAAAGTCAAGTCTAGGATTGGGGTATTGTTTGAATTCTATTTACCTTTGATTTTCAAAATAAAATCTATGCAACTCAACCTAACAAAACCCATTTGTTTTTTCGACTTAGAAACTACAGGTATTAATATCTCTAAAGACCGTATTGTAGAAATTTCTATACATAAAGTATATCCAGATGGTAAGGAAGAAACGTATACCAAAAGGGTAAACCCTACGATTCCTATTCCTGCAGTAACAACAGCTGTTCATGGTATTTCGGATGCAGACGTTGCAGATGCACCGACGTTTAAAGAGTTGGCTAAAGAAGTACACTACATGATTAAGGATTCAGATTTAGGTGGTTTTAATTCTAACCGTTTCGATATTCCGTTATTAGCAGAAGAAATGCTGCGTGCCGATATTGATTTTGACATGAAAAATCGCAAATCCATAGATGTGCAAACCATATTCCATAAAATGGAGCAACGTACATTATCGGCAGCCTATAAATTTTATTGTGATAAAAATCTAGACGATGCCCATAGTGCAGAAGCAGATACCAAAGCCACTTACGAGGTTTTAAAGGCACAGTTAGACCGTTATGAAGATTTAGAAAATGACTCCAACTTTTTAGCAGAGTTTAGCTCTCGCAAAAAGTTTGCAGATTTTGCAGGTTTTATTGCTTATAACAAACAAGGAGAAGAGTGTTTTTCATTCGGTAAGCACAAAGGCAAGCGTGTTTTGGAAGTTTTAGAGAAGGAGCCAGGCTATTTTGGTTGGTTAATCAATGCAGATTTTCCTTTATATACTAAGAAAGTTTTAACGGCCATTAAGTTGAGCCAGTTTAATAATAAGTTGGGCTAAGATGAAGTTAATTTGTATTGGTCGTAATTACACGGCACATATCGAGGAATTAGAAAACGAAAAACCAACAGACCCAGTTGTGTTTTTAAAGCCAGATACCTCTATATTACTAAAAAAGCAACCGTTTTTTATTCCAGATTTTTCGGATGATGTCCATCACGAAGTAGAGGTTTTAGTCAAAATCAATAAAGTTGGTAAACATATAGCTAAGAAATTTGCACACAAATATTACGATGAGGTAGGTCTAGGTATTGATTTTACAGCGCGCGATTTACAAGCCCAATTAAAAGCTAAAGGATTGCCGTGGGAAAAGGCCAAAGCTTTTGATGGTGCTGCGGTTATCGGTAAATGGTTATCAAAAGCTAAATTTCAGGATATTAACAATATTAACTTTAGTTTAAGGAAAAACGACGAGATTGTTCAGTCTGCCAATACAGAATTAATGCTTTGGAAAGTAGATGAACTTATAGAATATGTCTCAAAATATTTCACTTTAAAGATTGGAGATATTATCTTTACGGGAACACCTGCAGGAGTTGGCAAAGTTTTTGCCGAAGATAGATTGCAAGGTTATATTGAAGAGGAAGAAATCTTTTCGATTAAAGTAAAATAAATGCCAGAATACTATAAATTAGATCGCGTAAGAGAATTAGCTGATGGCGACGAGGAATTCGTTGAAGCATTAGCCGCAGCTTTTTTGGAAGAAGTTCCAGTAGATGCAGAACGTTTGCGTGTTGCAGTTCCTGCAATTGATTATTATGAAGCTTATCAAGCTGCTCATAAAATGAAGCCTACCATTGATTTGTTTGAGCTTGGTGTATACGATCAACTTATCGAATTGCAAGATTGGGGCAAATTTGAGCAAGAGGACAAAGATGTTTCGAAACAACTTCAAACATTACTTACTGCTGTAGATAATACGGTAAACGAAATCAAAAAAGATTTCGGTCTATAATTATGAATGCTGAAATCATAACCATTGGTGATGAAATTCTCATCGGCCAAATAATCGATACTAATTCGGCCTTTATTGGGAAAGAACTTAATAAGATAGGCGTTTCAGTTTATCAAATTACATCCGTTCAAGACGAAAAAGAACACATCCTTAAATCTTTAAAAGAAGCTGAAGAAAATGCTGACATTGTAATTATCACTGGTGGTTTGGGACCGACAAAAGACGATATTACAAAGCATACACTTTGTGAGTATTTTGATGACACATTAGTAGAAAATGCTGAGGTTCTAGCTCACGTTGAGCATATTTTCAAAACCTATATCAAGCGTCCAGTTTTAGAAAGTAATAAGACCCAAGCTTTAGTACCTTCAAAATGTAATGTATTGACCAATAGATTTGGTACAGCACCAGGTATGTGGTTAGAAAAGAACGGAAAAGTATTTGTATCGCTTCCGGGTGTGCCTTTCGAAATGAAGGCATTAATTACCAATGAAGTTATTCCAGAGTTAAGAAAACGATTCAAATTTCCTTACATAAAACATAAAACACTATTAACTTATGGATTAGGTGAGAGTGTTATTGCAGACAGAATAGAAGCTTTTGAAAATAATTTACCTGATTTTATAAAATTGGCGTATTTACCAAATCTAGGACGTGTGCGTTTGCGTTTGTCTGCCAAAGCTATGGATAAATCTGTAGTCGAAACAGAAATGAAAAAACAAATAGACATATTACTTTCGCAAATAGAAGACATATTTGTAGGCTATGAGGAAGATACTTCATTAGAAGCACTAATAGGAAAGCAATTAACACAATTAGGTAAAACAGTAGCTATTGCAGAGAGCTGCACTGGAGGAAGCATTGTGCAAGCCATAACAACAAGCGCAGGCGCTTCAAAATATTTGAAGGGTAGCGTCGTGACTTATGCTACAGCGTCTAAAGTTAATGTACTTGGTATTTCTGAAGCGATTATAGAAAAACATTCTGTAGTTAGCGAAGAAGTTGCCAAAGCTATGGCAAAAGGTGTATTAGAATTGTATGGAACAGATTATGCCATAAGTACTACAGGTAATGCGGGACCATCAAAAGGGGATGCTCATGCGGAGGTCGGAACCGTATGGATTGGTATTGCAACAAAAAAGTATGTTTATGCTGAGGTTTTTAAGTTTTCTAATCAACGCGAGAAAACCATTAGAAAAGCAACAAATAAAGCGTTTCAAATGTTGCAAAAAGAAATTTTAAAAAAGTAATGCTTTTCGTTTGCTGAAATACAAAGTTTTACTAAATTTGCACCCTGTTTAAAAATAAGAATACCTAAAGAAAGAAAACAATGTCAAGAGTTTGTGAACTTACTGGGAAAAAAGCAATGGTTGGGAACAATGTATCTCACGCTATGAATAAGACGAAGCGCAAGTTTGATGCAAACTTAGTGAAGAAGCGTTTTTATATTCCTGAGGAAGATAAGTGGGTAACATTAAAAGTTTCTACATCTGCACTAAAGACTATCAATAAAATTGGTATCTCAGCAGCATTAAAAGAAGCTAGAGCAAAAGGATTTTACAAATAATAGCATTACGCTAAAGTCAATTTACAATGGCAAAAAAAGGAAATAGAATACAAGTTATCTTAGAGTGCACAGAGCACAAAGCTTCTGGTCAGCCAGGAACTTCTAGATATATTACAACGAAAAATAAAAAGAATACGCCAGACCGTATGGAGATTAAGAAATTTAATCCAATACTTAAGCGTATGACAGTTCATAAAGAGATAAAATAAGCAAACCATGGCAAAGAAATCAGTAGCGTCTTTACAGACAGGATCAAAACGTTTGACAAAAGCTATTAAAATGGTTAAGTCACCAAAAACCGGTGCTTACACATTTGTGGAGTCAGTAATGGCACCAGAATTTGTTAATGAGTTTTTATCAAAAAAATAAGCGTTAATATCAAACGTTTTTATAAAAACTGCTTTCATTTGAAAGCAGTTTTTTTATGGCTATATTTGAGCTGTATGTGACAACTTAGCAGTATTGTTCTTAAGGCAAGATTGTTGAATACTCAATAGAAAATATAATACATGAGTTTTTTTAAAAAAATATTTTCCTCAGAAAAAAAGGAAACCCTAGATAAGGGTTTAGAGAAATCTAAATCATCTTTTTTCAATAAATTAAACAAAGCCGTTGCCGGAAAATCTAAAGTCGATGACGACGTTTTAGATAATTTAGAAGAAATCCTAGTTACTAGTGATGTAGGTGTTAACACAACACTCAAGGTTATTGAGCGTATTGAAGAGCGAGTGTCTAAAGATAAGTACTTAGGCACATCAGAGCTTAATCAGATTTTAAGAGAAGAGATTGCAGGTTTGTTGTCAGAAACTAATTCTGGTGAAGAAACGGAGTACACAATACCACAATTACCAAAACAAGATAATGGTCAAAAAACACCATATGTGTTAATGGTTGTAGGTGTTAATGGTGTCGGTAAAACTACAACTATTGGTAAACTAGCTTACCAGTTTAAAAAGCAAGGCTTAAAAGTTGTTCTTGGTGCTGCTGATACTTTTAGAGCCGCAGCTATAGACCAATTGCAAGTTTGGGCAGATCGTGTGGATGTGCCGATGGTAAGACAAGATATGGGTAGTGACCCAGCTTCTGTAGCATTTGACGCCTTAGAATCTGGTGTTAACCAAGATGCAGATGTAATTATTGTAGATACTGCAGGACGTTTACACAACAAAATCAATTTAATGAACGAGTTGACTAAAGTAAAACGCGTGATGCAAAAAGTAGTGGGCGATGCACCACATGACGTACTTTTAGTATTAGATGGTTCTACAGGTCAAAATGCTTTTGAGCAAGCCAAACAGTTTACTGCCGCAACTGAGGTCACTTCTTTAGCTGTTACAAAATTAGATGGTACTGCAAAAGGTGGTGTTGTAATTGGTATTAGTGATCAATTTCAAATCCCTGTGAAATATATCGGCGTAGGAGAAGGTATTGAGGACTTACAGGTATTTAATAAGTTCGAGTTTGTGGATTCGTTTTTTAAATAAAGTTACAGGAAACGAATTTGAGTTCTTTCATATCTTATTTTTTACTCAAATTATCTGACTAGTTTCAGGTTTTAAACCTATGTCTTTTTTGTATTTTTATAAAAAATACAAATCATGACCAAATACTTGCCACTTTTCCTTTTATTATTTATTTTTTCTTGCAAAGATGCTTCTAAAACAGAAGAGGCAAGAACACCTGTTAGTCAATCTGAAACTGAAGTAGAAGAAGATGATTTAAGTGCTATTTCGACAAAAGACTTCAGAGAATTTAAAGTTTTAGACTCTAAAGTCATTACTAAAGCTGAAATTTGGTCAACCATAAATCTGCAGATGACAGATTTTTCAGAAGCTGATTATAATAGATTAAAATCTTTAATCTTAGAATCTGATATTTCAGCATTACAAAATCAAATTCGGGAAGGGAAATTCAATTACGAACAACTCACTAAATTCTATTTATTCCGAATTAGAAAATATGACCGAGAAAATGACCTATCTCTTAACTCAGTCATTTCCATAAACCCTAATGTTATTAATCAAGCCAAAGAAGCAGATGGTACAGAATTTGAAGAAGGTATGCATGCTATTTTTGGTATGCCAATTCTTTTGAAAGATAATGTAAATGCTGATGGTATGGTAACTACAGCAGGAGCAACAGCTTTGTTAAATAATAAAACAGGAGATGCTTTTTTAGTAAAACAGTTAAAGTCTAAAGGTGCATTAATTTTGGGTAAAGCTAATTTAAGCGAATGGGCTTATTTTTTCTGTGGTGATTGTCCAAGTGGTTATTCGGCTGTTGGTGGACAAACACTAAATCCTTATGGTAGACGTATCATAGATACAGGAGGTTCAAGTTCTGGTAGTGGTGTTTCAGTGTCAGCAAACTTTGCAGCTGCTGCCATTGGTAGTGAGACCTCAGGTTCTATATTATCACCAGCAAGTAGTAATTCCGCAGTAGGTTTAAAACCAACAATTGGTTTAGTTAGTAGAACAGGAGTTGTTCCAATTTCTTCAACATTAGATACTGCTGGGCCAATCACAAGGACAGTCATGGATAATGCTATTTTGTTAGATGCCATTTTTGGTCCTGATATTGCTGATTCAAAAACGATAGATGCATTATTAGACAATGGATTCTATTATGATAATCTTAAAGAATCTAGTGTAAATGGAAAACGTTTTGGAGCACCAAAACGTTTACTAGAAGACTCACTGTACATAAAAGCACTTAATGTTTTAAAGAGTCAAGGTGCTGTGATAGTAGAAGTCGAAGAAGAGCAACTTGGACTGCCTAACTTTTTAAGATTGCTAAATCTTGATATGAAAAAGGACTTGCCGCTTTATATGGAAGGTTATGCCAATAGTGACATCAAAATGAGAACTATTGAGGATTTTATGGCATTCAACCTTCAAGATTCTTTGACGTCTATGCCTTATGGTCAAAATCTTTTTAAAGGTATTGCTGATGATACAGGTGATGCAGAGTTTTTAGCACGAATTCAAGATACTTTAAAAACTAATGGTAGACAGTATTTTGATAAACCTATGCAAGCTCAAAACCTTGATGGATTTTTATCTATAAATAATTACCATGCTGGGTTTGCTGCCGTAGCAGAATATCCTGCTTTAACCGTACCAATGGGTTATCAAGATAATGGTAAGCCAATGGGATTAACTTTTATTTCTAGTCGTCTACGTGAAAGACAACTGTTAGAATGGGCTTATGTATACGAGCAAGTATCAAAAGCCAGAGTTGCGCCAAAGGATTATAACTAATTTATTAAAGCACTAATTTTTTCCCAGAGTAAATTGTCATAATCAGAAGGCCCTAACTGGCCTTCATTACCGCTATTTCCCATACGTATAACTACTAATTTTTTGCTAGGAACTACATATAGTTTTTGGTCATTAGCCCCAAGACCTGCTAATAAATCATCAGGTGCATTAGGTATTAGCTTGCCTTGAAATTGATTTGTTAGGTTAGGTAATCTAAAAGATGATTTACCATTTAACCACCACAAGTATCCATAAGCAGGATTTAAGCTTTGAGAGGTATTAGTCATGGCATCAAAATAATTACTATCAGACATTATTATTTGGTCATCCCATATACCACCATTAAGGCATAAGAGTCCAAATCTTGCCATGCTTCGGGCATTACTAAAGTAAAAATTATTGTACCCAAAAGGAACCCATGTACCTTGCATGCCTATTTTGTCTCTGAGTTTTGAATTAAAGTAGGATTCAAAGTCAGAATTTATAGCACCAGAAATAATAGATTGTGTTATTGTATACGGTGCATTATGATAATACCAATAATCGCCAGGATTATTTAAAAAGGTTAAGCAATCTGAGTCTGTGCAATCAAAATCAACATTGTAATCTAAACCAGTGGTCATTGTGATATGATTCCTTACAGAAATGATAGCTTCTTGTTCGGTAGTTAAGCTACTCCAATTACTTCCTAAATAGGTTGAGGATGCTGCATTGATATCAAGGAAACCCTCTTCTTGTGCAATACCAGTCATAAAAGCAGTTAATGTTTTACCAGCAGAAAACCACGGATTATTAGAAGTTGCATCTGCGCTATTAAAGTAAGATTCCGTTACAATCTTCCCATTATATAGAATGATAAATGACTTAGTATTACTATTTTCAAGAAAGTCTAAAAGTGGTTGAAGTTCATTAGCATTCCAACCAATAGTAGAGGCTGTTGTAGATTCCCATGTATTAGAATTTATAGGAGGAAAGTATAAGGTTTCAATAGGGCTGGGTTCCGGAGAAATAACTTCATCACTTGTATTGCAAGAAAAAAAGATAACTAATAAAAAAACAAGGTAGTTATTACGCATAAGTTTCATAAATAGGTTTTATCTAGGACACGTAAATATACTAAAGGTTTAAAACAAGTATGTATAATGTAATACTGTACATTATATATACTAAATCATTATGTATCTTTGCGAGCTGATTTGAAAGACTATGCGTACAAAAACTCTTAAGAAGAATAGGATTAATGTTGTTACACTTGGCTGTAGTAAAAATGTTTACGACAGTGAGGTGTTAATGGGACAATTAAAGGCTAGCGGCAAAGATGTTGTACACGAGCAAGAAGGTAATGTGGTTGTCATAAATACCTGTGGTTTTATAAATAATGCCAAAGAAGAGAGTATAAATACCATATTGCATTACATGCAAAAAAAGGAAGATGGCGATGTCGATAAGGTTTTTGTTACAGGTTGTTTAAGTGAGCGTTATAAGCCAGATTTACAAAAAGAAATCCCCAATGTAGATCAGTATTTTGGTACTACTGAATTACCAGGATTACTAAAAGCTTTAGGGGCAGACTATAAGCATGAATTAATTGGTGAGCGTCTAACGACAACACCAAAAAATTATGCTTATTTAAAAATTGCTGAAGGTTGTGATAGACCTTGTAGTTTTTGTGCAATTCCATTGATGCGTGGTAAGCATAAGTCAACACCTATTGAAGAATTAGTTACTGAAGCTGAAAAATTAGCCGCTAATGGTGTTAAAGAATTAATCTTAATTGCTCAAGATTTAACCTATTATGGTCTAGATATATATAAAAAACGAAACCTAGCAGAACTCCTAGAAAACTTAGTAAAAGTTGATGGAATTGATTGGATTCGTTTACACTATGCATTTCCTACTGGTTTCCCGATGGATGTTTTGGATATTATGAAACGTGAACCTAAGATTTGTAATTATCTCGATATTCCACTGCAACATATTTCGGATAGCATCTTAAAAAGTATGCGTCGTGGTACAACTAAGGAAAAGACCACCAAGCTTCTCAAAGAATTTAGAGCCAAAGTTCCTGAAATGACAATCAGAACAACACTTATTGTTGGTTATCCTGGTGAAACTCAAGAAGATTTTGAAACGCTTAGAGATTGGGTAAAAGATATGCGTTTTGAGCGTTTGGGTTGCTTTACGTATTCTCATGAAGAAAATACACATGCTTATAATCTTGAGGATGATGTACCTGAAGATGTAAAGATGCAACGCGCTAATGAAATCATGGAAATCCAATCACAGATTTCGTGGGAATTGAACCAACAGAAAATAGGGCAGGAATTTAAAGTGGTTATCGACCGTAAAGAAGGTAATTATTTTGTTGGTCGTACAGAGTTTGATTCTCCAGATGTTGATAATGAGGTTCGTATTGATGCGACATCTACTTATCTTAAAACAGGAGAGTTTGCTACTATCAAAGTTATTGAGGCCGAAGATTTTGACCTTTACGGAGAGGTTGTATTATAAATCTTATTACTGCCTATTAAATTTCCTCGAACTTCAAAAGGATGAAATCTAGAAAATAATTCTTCAGAATACCAACCGAGTTCTCTGGTTTTTTTGACCATATCCGCATGCTTTTTATTACTATAGGCATAATCCATCATGTCTTTTCCTTTTTCCCAAAATGAAAATGTGGCTTGCATAAAAATAGGCCATTCGCCAATACCTTTCGAGAAAATTAAACCTTTATGACCATTCATGGATTTTGATACTGAAGGAACATATCGCCAGAATTTATAAGCAAGTTTAGGCTTAATAGTTGCTCTGGTAATAACAGCTATAGGTTTGGCTTCATCAAACGTTACTTCTGAGTTAAAAGGTTCTTGTTTACTCCATTGCCCGTGTGCTTTTATACTATGCATCAAAACATGACTAAATGTTTCTGCAGTATCGATATATTCTGATATAATTTTTGAATCTAGAAAATTATTAGCTTCTTTTTCAGAATTAAAAACGGTGAGTAGTCCAAAAGTTGACCAATCTGGCCATATCGAAAACCCGTTACCACTACCAGCACCAAGGGCTTTCCAGAAGGTTAAGCCTTCAATATTTTGATTTAATAATGGTGGGCGTCCCATACGTCCCAAGGCTTGCCATTTGTTTTTTCGGCCTTTGTATTTAAAAAATGATATGACGGTTGTTTGTGGCATTAGTGTAAAAGTACGATTTCTTAATAGTTACCTCTTATCGGTTTTTTAAATGTTTTAACTTTTTTGGAGAAACCATTAACAAACGCTGGAATGACTTTTATGTCCTCTGACAAATCTGAACCTTTAAAACCATCGATATCAGAATAATCAACAGTTGTGTTATACTGTTCCAGGTATGTTGAAGCTAAAGGTAAATAAGACCAATACCAGCGTTCTAGATTATAGCCAGTTCTTCCATTTATCTTGTCTGTGTAAACTTGATAAAAACCATATTTATTAGCATTATTTATTAACCAATTATATATTTTTTTTCCTTTTCCAGATGTAAAATAAGAATTATTCAAATTATTTAAATCTAGATCAGTACCCCAACGATGACTGGAAGTTGATGGCATAGAACTATACTCCAAAATCTTTTTAATACGATCAATCGGTTTAAGATTATTGTAGCGATTCCATTTGCGATTCCAAATCGCTTTTTGTTCTTCAAAATTCCTAGTACCTGATACAATAATTAATTGGATTGTGTCATATAAGGCTGCCCTTTGCATTTTTAGAAATGCCTCATAGGCTTCATTTTGAAGGTATATTTTTTTTGAACTTAATTTTAAATCTACTTGAACAAAATCTGGATGTGTTTCATAATCAAATTTACCTAATAAAATGGTTTTTTTGATTTTTGGTAGTGCAGGGTTTATAATAGATTCTTTATTAAAACTTTGTTTTACTTCTGCTGTTTTTTTAAATCTATTACTATTATCCTTACAAGCAAATACTATACATAATATGATAACAAAAGCTGTAACCTTCATGTTTAGCTTTTTAGATTTTGAATACGCTGTAAAAGTGTTGGATGCGAATAATGCATAAAAACATAAGCTTTGTGAGGAGTCAAATTACTTAAACTATTTTTAGAAAGTTTTTTAAGTGAAGTAATTAGTGGTTCAGCTTTATAGGTGTTTTTAGCATAATCATCGGCTTGATATTCAAATTTACGTGAGAAATAATTCATAATAAGTCCAGTTGCTTCAGAAATAGGAGAGTAGAGTAATCCAAATGCTATAAGCCCAGCATGAAAACTAGGAATTTCTACACCGATGGCATTAGATAATAGTGGATTAGATATAAAGACAGACAGGATGTATAACGTCAGACCGGTTAATAGAATCGAAGCAAATAAATTAAAAATAATATGCTTACGCTTGTAATGACCCACTTCATGAGCTAATACTGAAACAATTTCTTCTTCATCTAAATCATTGATTAGTGTGTCAAAAAGCGTCACTCGTTTTTCGCTACCAAATCCAGAAAAATAAGCATTTGCTTTTGTGCTACGTTTGGAGCCATCAATAACAAAAATTTTCTTTAAGCTAAATCCAACAGAGATGGCATAGTCAGATATTTTGTTCCGTAATTCGCCATCTTCTAATGGTTTTTGCTTATTGAATAATGGGACTATTAGTCTGGCATAAAACATATTCATAAATACTGTAAATACTGTAATTAACCCCCAAGCATATAACCAAAAGCATGTTCCAGTAGCTTGGTAGAACCAAACGATCAATGCCAATAAACCACCACCGATAATAGCCATCATCACAAGACCTTTAATTTTATCGATTATAAATAGTTTTTTAGTGCTCTTATTAAAACCAAAACGTTCTTCAATTACAAAAGTTTTATAATAACTAAAAGGTGTAGAGATAATATCGCTTGCCATCATAATAATTCCGAAGAATAGCAACGCGATTATAATTGGATTTTCTGAGTAGATTCTTGCGATAGTATCTACATATTCAAAACCATCAAAAAATAAAAAACCAAGCGTTAGCAACAAAGAAAATAACGATGACCATATGCCAAACTTATAATTTGCAGCTTTATAGTCCTGTGACTTTTTGTAGGCGTCTTCATCAAAAACATCTGATAATTTACTGGGAATATCGTCATTAAAGTGTTTTGCGTTTAAAGCATCAAGTATTTTGTCTTTTAAGAAATTGATGCTAATAATAGCTATGATGATATAGAAGAGAATTTCTGAATTCATTTATTAAAATTATTTAAAATCGCGTTGTCTTTTAGCTTCATAAATTAAAATTCCGGCTGCTACAGAAACATTCATAGAATCAATAACACCTTGCATAGGTATACTTACATTTTGAGTAGCAGCATCACGCCACTCTTGTGTTAATCCTGTCGCTTCTGTTCCAACAACTATTGCTGATGGTAATGTATAGTCTTGTGAATGATACGGCTCAGATTTCTGAAGGATAGCACTAAAAATATTAAAATTGTATTTCTGTAAATAGGTAATCACATCTTCACTGCTACCAACGGCGATTTCAGTTGTAAACACACAACCAATACTAGAGCGAATGATATTTGGATTGTAAATATCTGATTTAGGATTAGCAATAATCACAGCATCAATGTTTGCAGCATCAGCAGTCCTGAGTAAGGCACCAATATTTCCAGGTTTTTCTGGAGCTTCAGCTACTAAGATTAAAGGATTTTTAGAAGTTAGTTTTAACTCCTCAAGTGAGTGTGGTTTAGTTTTACCTACTGCGATCACACCTTCAGTTGTACTACGATACGCTAATTTTTGAAATACTTCTTTCGAAATTTCAATAATTTCAACATTGTAATGCTCCATAGATTTGGCTTCGCTTTCAGAAAATAAATCTGGAAAATAAAGTAGTGTTTCAATAGTATATCCGCCTTTAATAGCAAGGGATAATTCGCGTTTTCCTTCGAGTAGAAACTGTCCCGTTCTTCTGCGTTCACGAGATTTATCTTTCAGCTGAATAAGCTGTTTTATCAATGGATTCTGCGGACTTGTTATTGATTTGTTCATATAGTAGCAAAAGTAATGTAATTTTACAGGAAATGTAACGTCAAAGATTCATCTAAAACCAATTTAATTATCATATGAAAAAATTACTATTTGTATTTACTGTTGCATTACTATTTGTTACTTGTAAAGAGAATGAAAAACAATCTACAGTTATTGAAAAATTAACTAAAGAGGATATCACTACAAGTATATACCCAGAAAATATAACAAAAGTTTTTGACGCTCATGGCGGAATAGATAACTGGAATAGAATGAAAACCTTATCATTTTCTGTAAATAAGACTAATGGCGCCGAGATTACAACTACAAACCTAAAAACAAGAGCCGAGCTAATCGATACACCAACTTATACTTTAGGTTTTGATGGTAGAACACTTTGGGTTAATGAAAAAGATGATAATGAATACAAGGGAAATGCTAAGTTCTATAAAGGCTTAATGCTGTATTTTTACGCTATGCCTTTTATAGTTGGTGATGATGGAATTATATATGAAGATGCAGAGCCATTAACATTTGATTGGAAAACGTACCCAGGCGTATTAATTTCTTATGATGCTGATATTGGTGTGTCACCCAATGATCAATACATCATTTACTATGACGCTGATTCTGGTCAAATGCAATGGTTGGCTTATACAGTGACTTATGGTAAAGAAGGAAAAAGTGATAAATTTAGTTATATAAGATATAACGACTGGAAAAGTATTTATAGTTTGATATTACCTAATAGTATGACTTGGTATAAAGTTGAAGAAGGAAAACCAACTGAAGTAGCAAGAGTAATAGAGTTTGATGATGTTATCATCTCTGAAGATGCTCCAGAAAATAGTATATTTGGTATGCCAGAAGGCGCTAAGATTATTGAATAATTTGAGAAATTAATATATAAAAAAGGGAACCAATTTGGTTCCCTTTTTTGTTTTAATCTTGTTGATTATATTTTTCTGAATAACGTTTCCATAATTTAGTTTGATGTGTTTCTAAACTTAATTGTCGTCCGTCTATAAAAGCATGTGTGACAATATTAGTACGCATATCTAAAGCATCACCTTTACTAATAAATAGCGTAGCACTTTTACCATGCTCTAGAGTGCCATACATATTATCAATACCCATAATTTTAGCAGGATTTTGGGTAATCAGTTGTAAAGCTTGTTCTTTAGTTAATCCATGAGCAACTGCTGTACCAGCGTAAAAAGGAAGGTTACGAGAATTCATACGTTCCATTTGCCCGCTAGGTTCAAGAGATACTAATACACCTGCATCTACCAATTTTTTTGCTAATTTATAAGGTAAATCGTAATCATCATCTTCATTATTTGGTCTTGTGTGTACACGTCTTAAAAATACAGATACATTATTCTGTTTGAGAAAATCTGCAATCTCACCAGCTTCATAACCTCCAACAATAGTAATATTTGATACACCTTGAGATTTAGTAAAATTGACTGCATCAGTGATACCCTTTTGGTCATTTACATTAACATACAAATGCTTAGAGCCGTTGAACAAGCCAGCCATTGATTCAAAAGGTAAGTGACGCTCATCTTTTGGTCCAGCATTATAACTTTTAGATTCGTTAAAGTACATTTCTAATTCTTTGACTTGTTTATTATAATCTTTATTAGGTTTTAAAGCAGCGTCTTCACCTAGCCACCAACGACCTCGACTAAAACTATTTGGCCAATTGATGTGTATCCCATCATCTACTTTAATTACTGCATCTTCCCAGTTCCAGGCGTCGTATTGTACAATAGATGATGTACCAGTAATACGTCCGCCACGAGGAACAACTTGACCCAAAAGTACGCCATTAGGACGCATAGATTCTACAATTTTTGATTCTGCATTGTAGGCAATTAAACTTCTAATATGCGGGTTAAAAGTTCCCATTTCAGAAAGGTCACTGGATGCTTTTACAGCATCAACTTCTACTAGACCCAAGGTACCATTAGAAACAATAAAGCCAGGATATACATGTTTTCCTGATGCATCAATAACTTCCATATTTACAGTACTTAACTTCATTACAGTTGCATCACCAATGTTTGTGATTTTTCCGTTAGAGAATGTGATTAGACTATTCTCTATAACTTCTCCATTGCCAATATGTGCTGTAGCACCAACGATGGCAATATCTTCACTCTGCTTTGATGCTGGTGTTTGTTGTGCATAACCAATACTCGAAACAAGTAAAAAAGCTATGATATATATATAATTTTTCATGTGTTTATATTTATTGTTTTTTTAAGGTCACATGCAGTTCGCTATTAATCAACATCCTTTGATGATAAAATTTTGAACATGCTCGTTTCATCTTAATATGTTTGAATATTTAATTGATTAGTAGCCTGAGTCCATTGAATCACAGTTTAATAATTTCTTTTCCTTCTTTTTAACAGGTTGTGTTTTTAGACCTTTGTTTTTATCTTGAAGCATCAAATTAATCAATTCACTTTTTTCTTTTTTAATAGCATCACGCATTTGTTTATCTTTTTCTAGATCAAAATAAGTAACACCTTCAATAATTGTTTTTTCAGCTTTCGAATATATTGAAAGTGGATGATCGGTCCAAAGAACAACGTCAGCATCTTTACCAACTTTAAGACTTCCTACACGGTCATCTAAGTGTAATAATTTTGCTGGGTTAAGCGTAACAAATTTCCATGCATCTTCTTCATTAATACCACCATATTTAACAGATTTTGCTGCTTCTTGATTTAGTCGACGAGACATTTCAGCATCGTCACTATTAATAGCAGTTACAACACCTGCATTATGCATAATTGCAGCATTGTAAGGTATCGCATCATTTACTTCATACTTATAAGCCCACCAGTCACTAAAAGTAGAGCCACCAACACCATGATCAGCCATTTTATCAGCTACTTTATAACCCTCAAGGATGTGTGTAAACGTATTAATCTTGAAGTTGAATCTTTCTGCTACTTTCATCAGCATATTAATTTCACTTTGTACATAAGAGTGACAAGATATAAAGCGTTCGCCATTTAATATTTCAGCTAAAACTTCCATTTCTGTATCTTTTCTGTACGGTTTACCACTTTTCTTGGCATCGTCGTAAGCCTTAGCTCTGCTGAAATAATCCATGAATACTTGCTCCACACCCATACGTGATTGTGGGAAACGTGAGTTTGTTCTACTACGAGATTGTTTAACGTTTTCACCTAGTGCAAATTTGATAAACTTAGGTGTATTGTCGTAAATGTAGTTATCTGCAGATTCTCCCCATTTTAATTTAATTACCGCAGAGCGTCCACCAATAGGATTTGCAGAACCGTGTAATATCTGAATCGACGTTACGCCACCAGCTAGGTTGCGGTATATATCAATGTCCTCATCGTCAAGTACATCTTCTATCGTCACTTCGGCTGATGAATTATGTCCACCTTCGTTAATCGAAGCTGCACCAATATGAGAATGCTCATCAATAATACCAGCCGTAATATGCTTGCCTTTAGCATCGATTACTTTGGCACTTCTGTCTGTAAGGTCTTTACCTATTTTTGCAATTTTTCCGTCTTTAATTAGAACATCTGTGTTTTCTAAAACACCTTCACTCTCATTAGTCCAAACAGTAGCATTTTTAAATAGTAAAGTTTCAGCTTTAGGTTTATTGGTATAACCATAAGCTATGTTTGGATAGGTAACTGGACTCATAAAAGGTGAATCACCAGATTTTTTACTATCTGATTTATCTTTTTTGTCAGCATTACTATCAGCAGTTCTATTAGCGTAAAAGCTATATTCAGAACCATTAGGCAATGTAGCTTTGCCACTAAGGTTATTTCCATTTGCAGCATTTGCTGCAACTCTTATGTATTCTTTTTTGTAGCTATCGGTAGTTGTAAAGGTTAAGTTAACCCAATCACCAGAATAAGACATTTTTGTACCTAGGCTATTGTCACCAGATTCTAGTTTTGCTTTTGGCTTGCTTGCGCTTCCTGAAATATTAAGCTTGTAGTCATTACCAGCAAGTTTAAACTCGTAATCACCATCAATGTCTTTTACATTCATATTTCTAATCACGTGCTGCATCCCTTGGACCCAATTTTCATAAAGCTTTGTTTTTTTATCAAAAACATCTCCTGATGTGATTAAGAAGTTGGCATAGCTTCCAGTTTTTAAAGTTCCTAAAACATCAGACTTTCCTAATAAATTAGCTGGGATAGTGGTTAGAGCCTCTAAAGCTTTTTCTTTTGAAAGACCGCTTTCGATGGCTTTCATCAGATTGGTTTTAAAAGACTTCTTAGATTTTAGTCCGTGGGTTGTTAATGCGAATTTTACGCCATTTTCAGCTAATAATCTAGGATTGTGTGGTTCTTGATTCCAAGAACGCATATCACTTAGAGATAGGGTAGAAGCTAAGAAAGGGTTTTCTACATCATATGCCATCTGAAAATCTATTGGTAGAATAATGGCAGCATTTGACGATTTTACTTCGTCAATACGTTCATATTCATCTCCACCACCAACGATGGTATATTGAATATTTTGAGCATCACCAACTTTATCAGCACGCATTAAATCTAAACGACTTCCTACTTCAAATATTTGAAGTAAGTTTTTATTTCCATTTAATGCTTCTAGAGATAAATCTTTGGTATTTACGTTTCCTGCGGCATACCATTTAGCGTCATCATACATCTGGCGTAAAAGTGCCATACTTCCCATAATTGATGATGGGTATGATTGCCTTGATTTTACACTTTTTTTAAAAGAAAAATTCTGAGTTGTTTCGCCATCTACAACACGAAGGGAATTATCTGCATCATTATTAAGTGCAATTAATGCACCAGTTCCGCGAGCTATTCCATCAGGATTATGTGTGTTTACTACCCCGAAACCAAGTTTGTGCATCTCTGATGCAGATTTTGCATCATATTTAAAACTTGCCATAACGTCCTGTTCAGGCATAATATGGTCATTCCAGTAAAAACCACTTCGACTTGCTGCATACTGTGGGCCATTACCGCCACGTTTTGGCTCAGCAACCCCAAAAGTGGTATGTAAGTCTATAAAAGATGGGTAGATAGATTTGCCAGACAAATCAATCTTAGTCGTGTTTTTTGGGATATTAATAGATTTTCCAACGCTGACTACTTTACCATCTTTAATAAGAAGGGTTCCGCTAGTGATAACCTCTGTTGGTGAGACGTGAATTTTTGCATTTGTAAATGCCATGTAATTGGAGTTGTTTGCTTTAACTCCTGAATTACTAGGAAAATAGTCTTGTGCAAATAACGAGAAACTGCATAGGAATACGAGCAGTCGTAAATAAGCTTTAATCATAGAGTGAGTTGGTTTAAGTTATAATTTTAAAGATAATGTTTAAAGATAAATCTTCTTTTTAATTAAGAGTTTTTAACGTTTTATAGTGGATTATTATTGTAGTAATTTACTAGCAATGCTACAATATAGCTATAGCTTTTTATACCTTTAGATTGGTTGTTAGCTTTTAAAAAAGAATCAAAAGTTTTTTCAAAGACAGGTTCGAAAGCGTTTTGGTAGGATTGCCAAAAGTCTTGAATTTCCTGATAATTTTTGCGTATACCCAAGTTTATGGATTCTAAAATTGTATTATATTTTTCAGGGTCAAGTTTATAGATTTCTATTAAACAATAACGCAGTGCAAATGTATATCCAGAGTACTTGAAATATAAATCATCGTTGTTTACTGTGGCAAGCATTCCAATGAAATTCGCTTCGTTTTCAGCGGCATAACCCAATTGATGAGCTATTTCGTGACAAGAGGTTGTTGGAAATTTAAAAACAGGAATCAATCCATCAACCTGCGCCTCGTTTGTAAAAGGATTGAGGTATCCTGAAAACCCCATGTAAGTTAACGGTACACTATAAATAGATTTTTTTAGGCTTTGCGGATTATAATCTAGATGAGGATATTGTTTTGAAAGCTCAGTATAACCGTATTTTACTTTATTAAAGACATCTTTTTTACTGTAAGGAAGTACAACTTTAATAGTATCATTGATTACTAACTTTTCATGAATTGTATTTGATTTTTCAATTAATTTTTTTGTAAAGGATAGAAGTTCTTCATTGGTGTAATCTGCTTTTAAACCCATTGACTCATAAAGAGGCAACCTATAATAATTAAAACCCCAAAGTAAATGAAACGCAAAGTATGCTATTGAGAGTAAAGCTGTAATGTCTAAAAACCAATTAACCGTGTTTTTATAGATGTTTTTTAAATTAAGAATAAACCATCTTATCAAATAAATCCCAGCAAAAGTGTACAAGATATCACCAACTGAAAATGGAAGCCACCCAAATGTATAGCGCATCAATTTAGACAAGAAAATATATAGACCATTGCTATAGTATTGTTCGATAAACTCAGGGTAATATTTCAGAATATTTATACTAATAATCTGAAAACCTAAAAAAATAAGTAGTGCTCCTTTTTTTGTAATGCGCATACCTCAAAAATAGAAAATAGTTTTAGTTTAGTTACCTTTGCAGTTCTAAAAAAACTATAAATATGAGTGCAGAAATAAGAGCTCTAGAGCCAAAAGCTTTATGGAATAAATTTGCAGATTTAAATGCCGTTCCTAGACCTTCAAAGAAAGAAGAACGTATTATACAATTTATGAAAGATTTTGGTAATAACCTTGATTTAGAGACTGTTGAAGATGAGGTTGGTAACGTCATTATCAGTAAACCTGCAACAAAGGGTATGGAGGATAGAAAACCAATTGTTATGCAAAGTCATTTAGATATGGTACATCAAAAAAATAATGATACCATTTTTGATTTTGATGTCCAAGGTATTGAAATGATTATTGAAGGCGATTGGGTAAAAGCAAAAGGAACTACTCTAGGTGCAGATAATGGCCTCGGGGTTGCAACAATCATGGCAATTTTAGAGAGTGATACAATTGCTCATCCAGCTTTAGAAGCTTTGTTTACAATAGATGAAGAAACTGGAATGACAGGTGCAAAAGGCTTAAAAGGTGGTTTGCTTAAAGGTGAAATACTTTTGAATTTAGATACAGAAGAAGATGATGAAATCGGTGTTGGTTGTGCTGGTGGTATTGATGTTACTGCTACGCGCGAATATAAAGAAGAGGAAACTCCTGAATTTAAAGTCGGTTATTCAATTTCTGTAAAAGGATTACAAGGTGGACATTCTGGTATGCAAATACATGAAGGTCTAGGTAATGCTAACAAAATAATGAATCGCGTTTTATTTGACGGATTTGAAAACTTTGGTTTACGTATATCAGAGATTGATGGAGGAAGTCTAAGAAACGCCATTCCCAGAGAAAGTAATGCAACTGTTGCTATAGATACAGTTCATGAGGCGGCGTTTAATTTTGAAATGACTCAACTATCTGAAACTATAAAGAAAGAATTTAAAATTATGGAGCCAGATTTAGAGATTATTGTTTCTAAAATTGTAACCCCCGAAAAGATTATGGACTTAGGTGTTCAAGAAGGCTTAACACGTGCTATTTATGCTGCTTTAAATGGTGTTTATAGAATGAGTGCAGATATCCCTGAATTGGTAGAGACCTCAAATAATATTGCAAGAGTCATTGTAAAAGATGGTCATATTAAAATAGGGTGTTTGACACGTAGCTCTGTTGAATCCTCAAAATTAGATTTAGCAAATACATTACGCGCTACTTTTGAGTTAACAGGTTGCGAGGTTGAGTTTACTGGAGATTATCCAGGTTGGGCTCCAAATATGGATTCCAATATTTTAAAGATCATGGTACCAATTTATGAACGTTTAAATAATGGTGGAAAACCACACGTTGCAGCATGTCATGCTGGTTTAGAATGTGGAATCTTAGGACAGAATTATCCTGAAATGGATATGATAAGTTTCGGCCCTAATATCAAAGGTGCACATTCGCCAGATGAACGTGCTCAAATTTCTTCAGCACAAAAATATTGGAAATTTGTTTTGGAGATTTTAGAAAATATACCAAAGACTTAATATGTAATAATAACATAATAAAAAAGAGCAACTAAATGTTGCTCTTTTTTATTACTTAAAAAACCCAGGATATTATTTCCTAATGTCAACCATTTCTATAATAAATGCTAGATCTGTATTTGGTTTTACAACTGGAGGTCTTCCAGCTTCTGCGTAAGCTAAGTGACTTGGGAAATGGAAAAACGCTTTATCCCCAACACGCAGTTTTGCTAATGCTTCTTTGAATCCTGGGAATAAATTAGCATCTGGACTCACTTTCATAGGAGAAGGTGCATACATACCTCGTTGTTCCTTCTGCGGGTTTAACATGCCGTACTTTTCTTCAACTTCTTTAAGGTTACTATCTAATAATTTTCCATCAGTAAAATAACCTTGATAATTAATCATTGCAGTTTGACCGGTCTTTGGTTTTATACCACTGCCTTTTGTTATGTAATGCACTTTTAAGCCTGATGCTAATGTTTCTGCTTTACTAGAGTAATCGTCTAATGTTACTTTAAATTCAGAAGCAGCTTTTTCGATTTTCTCATTCTTGAGACGTTCTTCCTCTTCAGCTTTTTCACGAGCTTCTTTTTCTGCAGCTGCAACACGTTCTTTAATTTTAGGAAGCTCTTCTGAAAATACACTTGGTGCATCAAATTTTTTGGCTTCACTACCAATGCGAATAATATTTAGCTCCTTAATAACCACATCTTCAACCGGTTTGTTTCTATCGCCGACTTCTACATTAGAAATAGAATCTTGCACATCTAATCCCAAAACTAACTCACCAAACACAGCATGACATCCACCACCAGGGAAAGGTCCACATTTCTTTAAAGTACCATCTGCTTGGTAAGCATCTAAAAATTGCGTAGCTTTTTCAGTGATAAAAAACTGTGACCCATTGGTATTAGGTCCTGAGTTTGCCATAGATAGAATTCCTGGTTTTGTGTGTTTTAATTCGTTACTAAATTCATCTTCAAATTTAAATCCTGGGTCACCAGAGCCTGTAGCTGTAGGGTCACCACCCTGAATCATAAAGTTATCCATGACACGATGAAATGTTGTCCCGTTATAGTATTTTTTATCTTTATACTCATCTTTTACCATCGGATGTTTTCCTTCAGCTAGAGCCACAAAATTAGCAACAGTTACGGGTACTTTTTGGTAATAAAGCTTAGCGACCATGGTATCTTTTGAAGTTACAAATTCCGCATACAATCCATCTTCTAAATCGTAACGAGGTTCTTTACAGCTTGTTGACGCAACTAATAAAAGCGCTGCAAATGGAATAAATAGTTTCTTAATCATTGTTTTGGGTTATAGTTTTTAAATTTACATTACAAATTAATGGTACGTTTGTACCAATTCTGTTTTCATCACCATAATAGCCATATGCTTTTTGAGATGGGAAAATAAATGTAACACTTTCTGATGGTTTCATTAGTTTTAAACCTTCTCGGAGTCCAGAAAATAACTCTTCTTTGTCCATAACATACTTTTGTTCACCAATATCGCTTTTTGAATATATTTCTTTACCGTCAAGGTCAGAGACATCAAAAGTGTATGTGATATGATCACCAAACTGAGGAGTGATGGTATTGTTTTTTACTTTAGTGTTATAATGGTACCAAAACCCATTTTCTGAAGTCATAAACTTTTTATCAGAAAAACTAGCAATAAGCTTTTGGATTTTTTTACGTTCAGTTTTGTTTAGAGCTTTGTTGCGTTCTACAGATTCTTTGATAAAAGAACCTGAATTTACAATCACAGGAAGTCTTGCTTCAGGGGATTTACAGCCCAGAAGCGTACTAGCCATAATAAGAAAAAAAAGTAGGTTTTTCATTAAGTAAGTAGGCTTTTGTATTGAGGCAATATAGTAATAAATTTTTCAACAGTATCATCAAGTGAACTTTCACTTCGACCACCAGCAGCATTTGTATGCCCACCACCATTAAAGTAATTTCTAGATAATTCATTAACAGAAAAATCACCTTTACTTCGTAATGAAATTTTAATAATACCTTCTTGTGTATTTTCAATAAAAATAGCTGCCAGAATAGTATTCTTTACAGAAAGCGCATAATCTACGACAGCTTCTGTATCTCCTTTTTTAAAGTTGAATTCATCCAACTCCGCTTGAGAAAGTGTTATATAAGCTGTATTGTACTCAGGAACTACTTTTAAGTTTTGAAGCGCTCTTCCTAAAAGTTGAAGTCTGTTTATACTATTAGTGTCATAGACTTGATTATAGATTTCAGTATTATTAGCACCTTTTTCAATCAGACTAGCTATAACTTGATGTGTTCGGTTTGTAGTAGAGCTAAATCGAAAAGAACCCGTATCTGTCATGATGCCTACATAAATACAAGTTGCAATATCTGCTGAGATTTTATTAGCATCTCCAAGCATTTCGATAAAATTATAAACCATCTCACAAGTTGAAGACATTGTTACATCAGAGTACATATATTTAGCATAATCATCAGGCGCTTGGTGATGATCTATCATGATTTTTAAAGCATCAGAATGTTTTAAAAAATCACCCATGTCATGACCAGTTCTGTGTAAAGCATTAAAATCTAAAGTAAATAAGATATCTGCGTTTTTAATCAGTTCTTCAGAAGTTTTACGTTGTGTATCAAATTTGACTATGGTAGATTCTCCAGGAATCCATTTCAGAAAATGCGGATAATCATTCGGCGCTACAACGGTAACATCATGATTGTAATGCTTTAAGTAGTGCATTAATCCTAAAGTCGAACCAATAGCGTCTCCATCTGGATTTCTGTGAGGAACAATAACTATTTTTTTTGGTGCACTTAATAATGCTTTTACTTCCGTAATATCTTGTGTTTTCATAGCAAACGAATATACAATTTAATAACAAATCCTTGAAATACCTTAGCAATATTTTAGATTATATTTGGGGATAAAATATTTTATTATGAATTCAATTTTAAAAGTTATCTGTATTTTTCCTTTTTTGCTTTTTGCTTGTAAATCAAGCAAAAGTGATGTAAATAAAGATATTGAGAATACGCCTAAAGTGGCTTCTGACTTTACAATTGCTTTTGGTTCTTGTAATAAGCAAAATGTTGAAAATGTATTGTGGGATGATATAATGCAACAAAAACCAAATTTATGGATTTGGGGTGGTGATAATATTTATGCCGATACTGATAACATGGAAACTCTCAGAACTGAATATAACAAACAACTTAATCATGAAGATTACAAGAGATTAATAGCAACTACCAAAATATTAGGCACATGGGATGATCATGATTATGGATTAAATGATGGTGGAGAAGAGTTTAAGATGAAGAAAGAAAGCCAGCAAATGTTTTTAAATTTTATGGGAGTCACTAAAAATGATGAACGAAGACAAAAAGAGGGTATATATCATGCCGAAGAAATAAAAACTAAAAATGGAATAATTAAAATTATAGTTTTAGACACCCGTTACTTTAGGTCGCGATTAGTGAAAGATACAGAAAGTAAAAAAAGATACAAGCCAACGACCGATAAAGCTTTAACTATTTTAGGTGAAATCCAATGGCAATGGCTTAAAAACGAGCTACAAATATCAAATGCGGATTTTAATATTATAGTCGGAAGTATACAGTTTTTATCCTGGGAACACGGTTTTGAGACTTGGGGTAATTTTCCTCATGAGGTAAATAGGTTAGAAAATGTAATTGCTAATTCTAAAGCCAAAGGTGTATTATTACTCTCGGGTGATAGACACATTTCAGAATTCTCTAGAAAGAGTATAGAGGGTTTAAGTTATCCATTAGTAGATTTTACATCAAGCGGTCTTACTCATAGTTACACTAATTTTTCAGGAGAGAATAATAAACATAGAGTAGGTAAAGTGGTTTCTGAAAAAAGTTATGGACTTTTGAAATTTAATTTTAAAGATTCAAAAATTACTATGGAAATGTATGCAGATAATAACAAAAAATTAAACCAGCTTATACAGCGTTATTGATGCTTGGTTATTTTATAAAATAGCTTATTTTTGCACGCGAATTCACCGAGGATTTTTTGGTGGTAATAAAAAAGAAAAACATGGCAACTAACAGAACATTTACAATGTTAAAGCCAGATGCTGTTGAAAAAGGACACATTGGCGCAATATTAGAAAAAATCAATGCTTCAGGTTTTAGAATCGTAGCAATGAAATTAACGCATATGACTAAGCAAGATGCAGAAGCTTTTTATGCAATACACAACGAGCGTCCATTTTTTGGAGAGTTGGTAGAGTATATGACTCGTGGCCCTATCGTTGCAGCAATCTTAGAAAAGGATAATGCTGTTGAAGATTTTAGAGCTTTAATAGGTGCTACTAATCCTGCTGATGCTGCAGAAGGTACTATCCGTAAAATGTTTGCAGTTTCAATTAGTGAAAATGCAGTTCACGGTAGTGATAGTGATGATAATGCTGCTGTTGAAGGAGCTTTCCATTTCTCAGGTAGAGATATGTTTTAAGACTTTAAAGTTTAGATATAAAAAAAGCCGATGTATTTGCATCGGCTTTTTTGTTTTATATTTTATTTCAATTCTTAAAATATTATTTTTTTTACACATAATGTTTAAAAATTTTGCAGCCTTATTCCCTTTAACTCAAAATGTTTTACAACGGTCTGTAAATATGTGAGTTGCAAAATTAAAATATTTGAATAATAATTTAAATAAACAGAAGCTAACAACTTGAATTGTCCATCGCTAAGTTGTTTAATACTGAGAAATTGCAGCCTTTACATAAAAATCAATATAGCGGAAAATTCTTAGGTATTATTACGCAACAAACCTTACAAAAGATAACATAATTGATATTTTAACTATTCATTAAATTTATTGATGAACAAAAAATATATGTGTTTAAAACCATATAAAAAAAAGCTGGTAAACAAATCCAAATACTATCTTTTAGTTTTAATCTTACTATAAGACCCGCGAGCATCAGTAACGCAAGACCAAGGGATGAAATCACCAAGATAAAATTAAATTTAAGTCCAACTAATAAGCCCAAAGCGCCTATAATTTCTAAAACAACGGTCGTTAAGCCCATTTTTTCTAGACCAAATCGTTTAAACTCGTTTTTCATATGCGGTGCATTAAAATAGGAAAAAGCATAAGCGAAAAAGGACAAACTTGATATTAAAGCACATATTGTAACTACATTCATGCTTGTTTCTTAGATTGATGAATATGCTATAAAAGCACTTAGGGCTAAAAGAATTAGAGAAGGTAAATGTTTAATAAATGAATTCCTTATTTTGAAATGAAAATATTGAGCGCCTATCATTAATAATCCCATAAGTATAGATGGAATAAGAACTAGAGATGAATACCAAATGCCTGCAACAAGCAATGTCGCTAAAGCTATTTTTGTTGCTCCAACAAAATTTCGGGTTAAATCACTCAATCCAAATTGTTTGAATTCTTTTAAAACATTATCAAACCTAAAAGTCCAAACAAATACGACAGATATTGCAACGATAAGTTGTGCTAAATTTATTAAATTTTCCATTATTTTTATATTTAATTTTTCCTCTATACATGGCTTTTCGGTTATTGCCTTGTTTTATATAAAATTACATTTTACTTTTTAGAACTCAAATTGCTATTAATTATACAGGGTTTTGGCAATAGTTTTTTACAATATCTATTATTAATATTTACTAATTTTATCTATTACAAATAATCTAGATGCTTCACCATCTTTTAGTTTGTATTCTATTTGGCGAGTACCTCCGGTTGGGTTATTGTTAGTATCTCCATCTTTGTAAATAGGAAACCTTCTTGCCAAAGTAGTTTCTATAATTGCAAATTCATCGTGTCCCATATATCCACTACCTGCTTCATTATTTTCAGATATTTCTGGGAAGTAAATTTGACTTATTGACTTTCCATTATTTACTGAATAACCAATAACATTACCATAGCTGCCACTTCCTGCAGATATTGTATAAATTAATATTTCAGGAAATCCATCTGAATTTAAATCTTCAATTTCTGCATTGGTAACTTGTCCTTCCAATTCAAGAGTAATTTTTTCATTATCTATTTCCAATCCTTTAGGTTTAATCGTTAATTGACTAATAGAGCCTTCTCCGGTATTACTTAAATCAAAGGTTATATTTTGTAAGGTCAAAGTTTTTTGAAATATAATTTTTTGTTCTTCTTGAATAGGTTTCTCAATACTTAAGATCTCATTATTTTCAATTTGTTCTTTATTGGTTTTCCCCTGTTCGTTCTTGCAAGCAATAATAGTCAGTGCGCTAATTAGAGCAATTGTGATTGTTTTTAATTGTTTCATATTATTTAATTATTGCCAACGGAATTGTGTATGGAAAGTTGCGTTTTTGAAAACGTAATTTTCCGATGTTTAAATTTAAGTTTTAGAAACATTCTATTTTATTGAATTTAGCAATTTTATATACCAGTTGTTGGCAATAGTTATTTTTCAAGTGTAAATATAAATTTTGCACCTTTTTTTATTTCTGATTCCACTTTTACTATTCCACCGCTTATTTCAACTATTTTCTTTACTGTTGCTAATCCAATTCCATTTCCAGATCTTCCAAATCTATCTTCATTAGCTAATACATTAAAGATTTTGAAAATATTCTCTTGATGTTCCAAAGGAATTCCAGGACCATTATCTTGAACATAAAAATTGTAGTGGGAATTTGAGGATGATATTCCTATTTCAATTTTAATATGTTCTTTATCATTATATTTAATTGCATTAGTAACAAGGTTTATCAATATTTGAAAAAGAGCAGTTTTGTTTATTGTTATTTCATTAATTGATGATTTTAAGTTGAGAGTTAATTCATGCTCATTAATGAAAAGTCCATGAATTTCAGCTTTTAAATCCCTCAAGTTTATTGTTGTCTTATTTTCGTTTAAAATACGCTCACTTTTACTGTATTCTAGCAATCCGTCAATTAGGTTCCTTAGTGTGTTAGAGGAGACATCTATAAGATTTAGTATTTCTAGACCACTTTCGTCAACCTGTGAACTATGATCTTCCAAAAATAAATCAAGTAATGATGAGATATTAATTAATGGAGATTTAAGGTCATGAGCAGCGACATATGCAAACTGCTCCAATGCTTGATTTTTTTCTTCTAAATGTATAGCTCTTTCCAAAGCTAGTTTAGTTTTTCTAAGGTTTAAGATATTAACTACTTGCTTTGCCAATGCATTTAATGATTTTTTTTGACGTTCTGTCAGTTCCTTACTTTTGTAATCAATAACACATAAGGTTCCGAGAGGGTTGCCATTATCACTAATCAGAGGAACACCAGCATAGAATATAACTTTAGGTTCACCAATCACCAATGGATTGTCATGAAAACGTTCATCTTTTCTCGCATCTTTAACAATAAGAATATTATCTGGGTCATTTATTGCATGAGCGCAAAAGGCATATTTTCTTGGTGTTTCTTTAACATTTAAACCATAGCTAGATTTAAACCATTGACGGTTATTGTCTACTAAACTAATTAATGAGATTTCAGTATCACATATTTCAGCAGCAATTGTAGTTAAATTGTCATAGTCAGATTCTGGAAGGGTATCGAGTATAGAATAGGACTCTAAATCTTGTATTCTTTCTTCTTCTTTCTTATATTTTTTTGGTTCTATCATATGTTAATTTTCAATTATTGCCAACGTATTTGTGTATGGTTTGTTGCACGTTTAAAAAACTAATTTAGTAAATAATTACAGACAAAGAAAGTCCGCGAGGACTTTTGTAAGTAGTCGATAAGCGAACAATAAATTTTATACGTGTTGTTGTGCTTAGTGTTTATTTTTTCAGTTCCTCTCTATTGTCAGACGTCAGAATGATAGTTGCGAGTGATTTTTTATAGCAAATAGATTTTTATAATTCGAAGGCATTATTGTTAACGAAGAAAATGGAGTTGACTAAAAATAATTTTCCGTTTTCCCAAAAGCTTCTAAATAGAGGATTATCGACCATATAGATAAAACTTCCGTTACCCATTCTTTCTTCTCCGAACACTAAATTTTTTTCTAAGTTTTTTAGTGCGTTTTGCCCAGCAAATCCAGAAAATACATTAGTTTCTGTAATATATCCTACATTGTATCCTCTGTTAAGAATATCGTAGGTTGAGCTACCAATCTTTAATGTAAAATAGTCATCTCCGTAACCAAAAGCCATAGGGTGCGTAGCGTCAATTTTACTTTTAAAGATAGCACCTGTGATTAGGTTATTAGCATTTTCTCGCTCGCGGTCACCATAAGCAGTAAGGTTTTCTGTTTCTTCCGTATTTTTAGTCTTTTTATACTTTAGACTAAAGTCATCTTTTCCTGCAAAACTTCTTAATGCAGCATCGATGGCAATCACTTTTCCACCAGAACGAACCCAATCTTTTAAGGTGTTCATCGTATCCTCATTAAGCAAACTACCATAATCTCCACTTGGCATAATCAAAATATTGTATTTATCAAGGTTTGTTCTGCTAAGATTTTCTGTATTGAGAGAAGTTACAGGATATTTTAGTTGTTGCTCAAAGAAATGCCATATTGCACCATAGTTTAGAGATGATGTGCCTTTACCTGATAACATAGCAATTTTTTGTTTGTTTATGAGTTTAATGTCTGGTGAGCCGATATCTGGCTTGTTCTCCGAAAACCCTGAATTTATAGTCTCTAGTTTTTTATCATGTGCTTTAGCAATAGTATCCAAAGTAGAGCGCATGTTTTTTAATTTTAAATTATCACCTTTTGTAATGATCAATGCACCTCTTTTAAAATCTTTTCCGTTAGATGTAAAAGGTTTTTCAGTGAAGCGAACTCTAAAATCTGCTTTTAAAACCGAAGCCAAGAATTTAGCATCTTTCATAGAATTCCAATCGCTAACATAGCCGTAAGCGTCAGACAAAGGTTGGTAAGGTTTTCTGTTTTTTATAAGCTTTACAGGTTTACTTGGTATTTTTGAAGTACTAGCAACGGCATCTAGACCGAAGGCATAAGGCATGCTCCAAGCTGTAATATCGTAAGTTAAAGAGTCAGTTAATTTGGCATTAGGCTCAAATAAAACCTTAACCATTTTTCCTTTTGGTTGGTCTGTATGTACTACAATAGAATTTTCGTCTAAGTTTATATTGCCTTGTTGTCCTGTCGTATAGTTATATCCGCTCGCTTTGTTTGTGGTTACTTTTTCATATTGAATATGATGTTTTAGTAAAAGATTTGTTAAGCTTCCTATATTATCAGGGTTACCACTTAATGCGTAGCTTTTATATTTCAAACCTGAATTATCAAAGAATTTTGAAAATTCAGTATTCAAACGCTTTGCATTTTTCGAAGCCATTTCAACAGTCGATAGTCCAGAAGTTGTATGATGTGTCAAACGTTCTACCAATGTTAATACATGGCCTTCGTCATTCAAAATTCCTAATCCAGCTCTACCATGACCACCTTGCTCATAAGTCATGCCTATGGCTCCCATATAAGTCGGATACGTATCTCCGTAACTTGGATAGAACAAATCAAAACGTTCTCTGGTAAAAAACAACCAACCTTCTGCATCAAAATATTTGGCGTGATTTTTTCCTATTTCAGTCTGGAAATCTCGTTGAAAGTCTGAAATAATTTCATGAAAGGGCTCTGCCGCAGGCGCAAAATAATAAGGTTCATTAATACCTTGCTCATGAAAATCTACATGTATATGTGGCATCCATTTGTTATATACTTTTAGTCGCGATGCTGATTCTGTCTGACTTCCCCAAGCCCAATCGCGGTTAAGATCAAATAGGTAATGGTTAGGCCTTCCGCCAGGCCAAGGTTCATTGTGTTCGCTGGCTTGCTGGTCGATATCATAAGGTTGACTTGCTGTTTCGTTAAACCAATTAACATAGCGATCACGACCGTCAGGGTTTACACAAGGGTCAATAATGACTACCGTATTTTTTAACCAATCTTGTTTTTCAGTAAGGAGTTTATATAATGTAAGCATTGACGCTTCTGTGCTTGAGGCCTCATTTCCATGAACATTATAACTCAACCAAACAACTGCAACTTCTGGATTATCAGATGCGCCATTTCTTAGCCCAGCATTTTTTAAGTTGTTTTCTCTAATAGCATTTAAATTTCTAATGTTTTCTTCACTAGAAATGTAGGTTATGTATAATGGACGACGTTCATAGGTTTGACCGTATTTTTCCATCTTAACTTGGTTTGGAAGCGCTTTAGCAACAGCTTCGAAATAATCAACGACTTGGCTATGTCTGCTAAATTGAGTCCCAATATCATAACCCAAGAAATCGTTTGGTGACGGTATATTTTGAGAATATAAGGAGATGGAAATTCCTAGAATAAAAGTTACTGATAATAAAAGTCTTTGCATGGTCAGTTTATTTTAGCTTCAAATCTAGTAAAAATAAAGACTGAGTTTTAGAATATAGACTTCCAATGCCATATTAACTAAAAATTAGCAAATGCCATTTTCACTTGATGTATATTTATACCCAAATTAAAGATTGCGCATGCCAACCGATTGTATTTCTTTTAGAGACACCAGTTATTTTTCTTCCTTTATCTGTGACTACTTAGATGAAAGTCCAGAGTTAAAGGTGTTTTATAATCGTTTTCCAAAGCTAGAAAACTTTAAATATCAGATTGAAGAGAAGACATCTTCTTATGATAAATCAGTTAGAGAAGTTCTCACTAATCAATTAGAACAGCAATACCAACATATTGAAACTTCTGAGCTTACGCTTCAGAATATTGAAAGTATTAGATCTGAAAATACATTCACAATTACAACAGGTCACCAACTCAACCTTTTTACTGGACCATTATATTTTTTGCATAAGATTATTTCAACAATAAACTTAACAAAAGCTTTGAAGACAGAATATCCTGATTATAATTTTGTGCCGGTGTATTGGATGGCGTCTGAAGATCATGATTTTGATGAAATCAATTATTTTAATTTTAGAGGCAAAAAAATTCAATGGAATAGAGAAGATGGTGGTGCAGTTGGACGTTTTGATACCGAAGGCTTAAAAGATATTTTAAATATTATTTCTGCAGAATTTGGTGAAGGACGTAATGCAAAACAACTAATTCGCTGGTTTAAAGAAGCTTATATCAATCATAATAATTTGTCAGATGCTACTCGATATCTGGCTAATGCGTTATTTTCAGAATACGGTTTAGTGATAATAGATGCCGATGATAGAGAGTTAAAGCGTTTATTTATTCCGCAAATGCAAAAAGAGTTATTAGAGCTAACTAGTTACACAACAGTTAAAGAAACTAATAATAAAATTGAAGCTTTAGGATTAAATATTCAAGTCAATCCTAGAGCGATTAATTTGTTTTACTTAGGTGAAAACCTAAGGGAACGTATTTTGTTTGAAGATGGTTTTTTTAAAGTAAATAATACCGCTATTTCATGGACTAAAAATGAGCTTTTGAAACATCTAGATGAGAAACCTGAATGCTTTTCTTCAAATGTAATTTTGCGTCCTTTATATCAAGAAGTGATTTTGCCAAATCTTTGTTATATTGGTGGTGGAGGAGAGATGGCTTATTGGTTTCAACTTAAATCTAATTTTGAAGCACAAAACGTAACGTTTCCGATATTATTATTGCGTAATTCTGTTCTTATAAAAACTGAGAAACAGTCTAATAAACAAGAAAATTTGAGTATTTCTAATACTGATTTGTTTTTGAAACGCAATAGTTACATCAATAAACGTGTTAGAAAAATATCAAATATAGATATTGACTTTTCCGAACAGCTAGAGTATTTACAACAACAATTTTCAGCTTTAAATGAGCTAGCTAATAAAACTGACAAATCATTTTTAGGAGCTGTTGAAGCTCAAGAGAAAAAGCAGATAAAAGGCTTAAAGCATCTTGAAAAAAGACTGCTAAAAGCACAAAAGAAAAAACTTGCAGACCAAATCGCACGTGCTACAGAATTACAAGAGCAATTATTTCCAAATAACAGTCTGCAGGAGAGAACCACAAATTTTTCTGAATTGTATTTAGAGTTTGGTGAAGCTTTGATTCCCGAATTAACAAATTCATTGGACCCGTTAAAAGGTAATTTTACGATTATCACTATTTAAATTTACTGTTAATAAACAGGTTAAAAGTTCTTCAAAAAATCAGTAATCTTAAATAGTAATTCCTAAATCATTTCTATTTTTGTGCATGCAACATAACAAAGTCCTAATTTTAGATTTCGGGTCGCAATACACACAGCTTATTGCGCGTCGCGTTAGAGAGTTAAATATCTATTGCGAAATTCATCCATATAACAAAATTCCTTCAGATTCAGACAGTTTTAAAGCTGTGGTATTATCTGGTAGTCCAAACTCGGTAAGAGGAGAAGATGTACTTCATCCAGATTTATCAAATATTCGCGGAAAAAAGCCAATGCTTGCCGTTTGTTATGGTGCACAATATTTGGCTCATTTTTCTGGTGGTCAAGTTGCAGAGTCTAATACTAGAGAGTATGGTCGTGCTAATTTAGGTTTTGTAAAAGAAGCCGAAGATTTCTTTGAAAACATCCATGAAGGCAGTCAAGTTTGGATGAGCCATAGCGATACGATTAAAAAACTACCAACAGGTGGTGTTTTATTAGCAAGCACAGAAGATGTAGAAAATGCAGCCTTTAAAATTGAAGGCGAAGATACATATGCAATTCAATTTCATCCAGAAGTTTACCACACAACAGATGGACATCAATTATTACAAAATTTCTTAGTTAAGATTGCTCAAGTTGAACAAGATTGGACACCAAATGCTTTTGTTGAAGAAACGGTAGATGCCTTAAAAGCACAATTAGGAAAGGATAAAGTTGTCCTTGGTTTATCAGGTGGTGTTGACTCTTCTGTTGCAGCAATGTTATTACATAAAGCTATTGGAGAAAACCTTTATTGCATATTTGTAAATAATGGTTTGTTACGTAAAAATGAATTCGAAGATGTGTTACATCAATACGAAGGTATGGGACTTAACGTCAAAGGTGTTGATGCTTCGGCACGCTTTTTGGATGCCTTAGCTGGTAAGAGTGACCCAGAGGAAAAGCGAAAGACTATAGGCGCTATGTTTATCAATGTTTTTGATGATGAAGCCCATTTAATTCAGGATGTCAAATGGCTAGCGCAAGGCACAATTTATCCAGATGTCATAGAGAGTGTGTCGGCAACTGGTGGTCCAAGCGCTACTATAAAAAGTCATCATAATGTTGGTGGTTTACCAGATTTTATGAAGCTAAAAGTAGTAGAGCCATTAAAAGCTTTATTTAAAGATGAGGTCAGACGAGTTGGTGCTTCTATGAATATGGATAGTCAATTATTAGGACGTCATCCTTTTCCTGGACCTGGATTGGCAATTCGCATTCTTGGAGATCTAACGCCAGAGAAAGTTCGTATATTACAAGAAGTAGATGCTATATTTATAAATAACCTACGTTCTTGGAATTTGTATGACAAAGTTTGGCAAGCAGGAGCAATGTTGTTGCCAGTAAATAGTGTTGGTGTTATGGGAGATGAAAGAACCTACGAAAAATGTGTAGCACTAAGAGCAGTAGAAAGTACAGATGGTATGACTGCGGATTGGGTAAATTTACCCTACGAGTTTTTACAAAAAACTTCGAACGAAATAATTAATAAAGTAAAAGGCGTTAATAGAGTAGTCTATGATATAAGCTCAAAACCACCTGCTACTATAGAATGGGAATAATAGTGACTTTATTTAGTCTATTGTTTCTAAAATAATAAGTGATTAAAATAAGACTAATGAAAAGTATTTTATCTGTTATAATAATTGTTTTTAGCATACATCTTAATGCTCAAAATTATAAAACACATAAAGTAAAACCTGATGAAACTATCGAGAGTATTGCAAAACAATACTTAGTTACACCGTTTGATATTTTAGCTCTAAATCCTGATGCTAAAAATAACTTCGCAGTAAATACAATTCTTATTATTCCTAACTCTAAGGTTAAGAACGTAGCAATCGAATCTTCCTCAAAAGAAGTGATTGATTATAAAAAACATAAAGTAAAACGAAAAGAAACGCTTTTCGGTTTATCCAAAAAATATAATGTTAACGAAGCTGAAATAAAAAAGGCAAATCCAAGATTGTATTCTGAGAACTTAAGAAGAGGCGACAAAATTAGAATACCACGTTTCAAAACTGTTATTTCAAAACAAACATTGTCTAATACCATAAAAAAATATGCGGTTAGGCCAAAAGAAGGGAAATGGCGTATTGCTTATAAATTTGGTATTACAGTTCAAGAATTGGAAGATTTAAATCCAAATATTAAAGAAGTTCTTCAGCCAGGAGATGTGCTAAATGTACCAAATATTGCTAATAACGAAGAAAAAGCAGCTACCGAAGAATTTAATTATTATGAGGTTCTACCCAAAGAAGGTTTTTATAGGCTTAAAGTAAAATTAGGTTTATCTCAAAAAGAGATAGAAAATCTTAATCCAGGACTTGTTGAATCGGGTTTAAAGAATGGTATGGTTTTGAAGTTACCAAAAGATGTTGAGATTGCTTCTTCAGATATTGATAAAGACCCAATTACAACAGACCTAAGAGATAACATTGTAAATACATCTACCAAGCGATTAGCTGTTTTATTACCTTTCAAGTTACATAAAATAGATTTAGACTCTGTAGCTGAAGCAAAGGCTATGATGAAATCTGATAGAGTTTTGAGTACAGCTTTGGATTTTCATTCAGGCATTTTAATGGCATTAGATTCTGCTAAATCTTTAGGTATAAGTACAAACCTTAAAGTATTTGATACACAAAATCGAACATCAGAAGTAGCTAGTATAGCTGGTAGAGAAGATTTTTCTAATTATGATGTGGTTATTGGACCAATGATGATTAAGAATTTTGACCGTTTTGCATCTGAAGTTAAAGACGATGCTGTTCCTGTTTTTGCGCCATTGACTTTACCTTCAAAAGTATCACGGAATATTTATCAAACTATTCCTAACAAAAAGATATTGTCTCAAAAAATGATTAATTATGTCAAGCAAGATTCGACTATAAATCAGGTATACATTATTTCAGATCAAAAGCATAGAGCAGAAAGCAATAATCTAAAAAAAGAGTTTCCTAATGCGAAGCAGTTATATTCTGAGTTAACAAAAGAAGGGAAAAATAAAGGTAAGGATGCTTACTTCATATATCCTGTGACGTTTGAAGAGCTTTTTAAAGAAGGAAAAAATATAGTTTTTTTAGAGACAGACGATGTGTCTTTTGGATCAAGTATTATTAGTTTACTCAATGGTTTATCTACAGAAGATATTCAAATTATATTGACAACAACCAATAAGAGTATTGCTTTTGAGAGTAATGATCCAGATAATAACTACCATTTATCTAATTTACAATTTCACTACGCAACAATTAATAAAAAGTATGATACTGATAAAAAAATAGGATTTGTCAATGAGTATAAACGAAAATATGGTGTTTCGCCGAGTAAGTATGCCACTCGTGGCTTTGACTTGACATTAGATATTTTATTGCGTTTATCTGCAAATGAAGATGGTTTTGACAGCTTGGAAGAGAATCTTGAAACGGAATACATTGAGAATAAGTTTCGCTATAATAAAAAAACTTTTGGAGGTTATGTCAACGAAGCAATATACATTGTAAAGTATGATAATCTTAAAGTTATCGAAGTCAAGGAATAACAACACTTTGGTCTAATTTGTGTAATAAGAAGTTTTCTATTGCGTTATATTGAAAATTAAATCTCTGCTTTTGATGAATTTTTTTTTAGTCTTCTTTTTAATTTTTTCTTTTAGTTTTGGTCAAAATCAAAATCTTAAGACATTATCATGGAAAGAAGATAGACCTTTAGCTTGGAAAGATTTTAGGGGTAAACCAAAGGTTAATACTAACGCTGCAGCATTGACGGCTTCAGGTGTTTCTTTTGGGTTTTCAATTGGTAAAACAGGAAACAAAATTACAGATTTTAACACAAATGTGGAGTGTGTATTTTACCCAACAGAATCTTGGTATAAAGTCGAAGATGCCAATCCACATATCCTCAGACATGAGCAAATACATTTTGATATTACAGAATTATTTGCGCGTAAGTTTAGACAACAAATAAGTAAACTTAGAGCTTCGCCAAAAATTAAAAATCAGCTTAACAGTTTGTATAAAGCTATAAGCAAGGCATCATCAAAAATGCAAAATTTATACGATGAGGAAACTAATCATTCTATAAATAAGGTGCAACAAAAAAAGTGGGACGATTACATCGTTGCAGAACTCAGAATTCTCGAAGCTTTTAAAACTAAATAAAAAAGATAAATAACTAAATATCACGCTTAGCTAGTCTAAACGTTTTCTTAATGCAACCAAACATACAAGTTTTAATAGAACTCGCTAAATACAAAATGCCCTTTGGTAAATACAAAGATCAATACTTGGTCGATATCCCTGAATATTATTATACCTGGTTCAAACAAAAAGGTTTCCCAAAAGGAAAGTTAGGTAACATGATGCAACAGATGTATGAAATTAAGGTTAATGGTTTGGAAGAATTGATGTACACTATTCGAAGAGAGTATTGATTTTTAGATCCGTTTATGTTTAGTTGATAAAATTGTTTTAATACTTATATAAAACTCAATACAGATATTTTAACATACATCAAACGAAGTTAGATTAAAAAGCTAAAATATCAAGCATTTTTATTACTATTAATTACTCCAAACAAACCTAAAACAATTCACAAATAAGTAGTTTTATTTTGTACATTTGCTCACGTTTAAAAGCGTATCATGACAAGCAATCCAAAGTATATTTTTGTAACTGGCGGCGTAACTTCTTCTCTTGGAAAAGGCATTATAGCTGCATCCTTAGCCAAATTACTTCAGGCTCAAGGTTACAGAACAACCATCCAAAAATTAGATCCATACATTAATATTGACCCAGGTACATTAAATCCATATGAGCATGGCGAATGTTACGTAACTGACGATGGTGCCGAAACGGATTTGGATTTAGGTCATTACGAGCGTTTTTTAAATGTACCAACATCACAAGCTAATAACGTTACAACAGGTCGTATTTACCAGAGTGTTATCGATAAAGAACGTCGTGGTGAGTTTCTAGGAAAAACGGTACAGGTCATTCCTCATATTACAGATGAAATAAAAAACCGCATTCAGATTTTAGGAAATTCTGGAGATTATGATATTGTAATTACTGAAATAGGTGGTACTGTTGGTGACATTGAGTCTTTACCATATGTTGAGGCTGTACGTCAATTAGAGTGGGATTTAGGCGAAGGAAATACTTGTGTTATTCATTTGACTTTGGTGCCCTATTTATCTGCTGCTGGAGAGTTAAAAACTAAACCAACACAACACAGTGTTAAAACCTTGATGGAAAGTGGTGTACAAGCCGATATTTTGGTATGTCGCACTGAGCATGAGTTAAGTCATGGTATTAAAAATAAATTAGCACGTTTTTGTAATGTAAAAGAAGAAGCTGTTATACAATCGATTGATGCTTCTACGATTTACGATGTTCCGAATTTAATGTTAGATGAAGGTTTGGATAAAGTTGTACTTAAGAAATTAAAACTCAAAAGCAATTCACCAGATTTAAGTCAGTGGAACACTTTTGTAAAACGCCATAAAAATCCCAAGAGTGAAGTTACTATAGGATTAATTGGGAAGTATGTTGAGCTTCAAGATTCTTACAAATCTATTTTAGAGGCTTTTATACACGCTGGTGCTGAAAATGAAGTGAAAGTCAACGTAGAATCTATACATTCAGAATTTTTATCACCAAATGATGTGGAAGAGAAACTTGGACATTTAAATGGTGTATTAGTAGCTCCTGGTTTTGGAGAAAGAGGTATCGAAGGAAAGATTGATGCTGTTCGTTATGTCAGAGAAAAAAATATTCCTTTTTTAGGAATTTGTCTTGGGATGCAAATGGCAGTTATTGAGTATTCTAGAAATGTTTTAGGACTTACAGATGCCAATTCTACTGAGATGAATGAAAATACATCGCATCCTGTTATAGATTTAATGGAGTCACAGAAAGATGTTATAAATAAAGGTGGTACTATGCGTTTGGGCTCATGGGATTGTAAGCTTGAAAGTGATAGTTTAGCTTATGAATCTTACGGTCATACCGAAATTAAAGAACGTCATAGACACCGTTATGAGTTTAACAACGATTATAAGTCACAAATCGAAGATGCAGGACTTAAAGCTACCGGTTTAAATCCTGATACTGGTTTGGTTGAAATTGTCGAAATCTCAACTCACAATTGGTTTGTTGGTGTACAATATCACCCAGAGTATAAAAGTACGGTTGCCAATCCGCATCCACTTTTCGTATCATTTGTATCAGCAGCTTTGGATTACAAAACAAAACAATAGTGTCAGTTTGGCATAAGTATAACTTTGGATAGCTTTTTGGGATATCAAAGATAACTAATCAATTTACGGCCGATACTTCGGCAAAATAAATATGGAAGAAAAAAAATTTGACATTAACTCAGTCATAGGATTTATACTCCTCTTTGGAATTATGATTTGGTACTTCTACCAAAACCAGCCAACACCCGAAGAGTTAGAAGCTCAAAAACAAGCCGAAACAGAAAAGGTAGAGGCAGAAGAGAAAGCGAAAAAGGCAGAACAAGTATTAACTAATAAGATAACCACAGCAGAGGATTATTCTAATGTATCTGCTTCAGATTCACTACAACAGATCGTAATTCAGAATAAATTAGGAGCATTTGCTTACGCTTCTAGATTACCGTCTGCGACTGACGCTACAACTGATATAGAAACTGAACTTTTAGCATTGAAGTTTAATAATAAAGGTGGACATTTATCAGAAGTTAGGCTTAAGGCTTTCGTAGATAATGATGGTGCGCCCATCTATTTGGTTAAAGATGGCAATACTAACTTTAACATTAATTTTTCAACTACAGATAATCGTGTTTTAAATACTGAGAGTTTATATTTTCAACCTACTGTCAGTAAAAGTGGAGATAATACAATAGTTTCGATGAGGCTTAAAGTTTCAGAGACACGTTATTTAGAATATAGATATGATCTAAAACCTAACGATTACATGATTGATTTTTCAATTAAATCTCAAGGCTTAGATAATGTTGTTAATAGTTCTCAGGAGATTAATTTAGACTGGAAATTAAAAGGATTTAGTCATGATGAAAGTATATCTTATGAGAATAGATATACGCGACTAACCTACCAACATGAAGGTGATAAGATTGATAAGCTAGCTCAAATGAATGATGATGAAGAGTTGGTCTCTGATGTGAGTTGGTTATCATATAGACAGCATTTCTTCAGTAGTATTCTTGTTCCAGATTCGCCGTTCAAGTCAGTAAAAATGTCGTCTATAGATTTAGTCAAAGACGAAGAGATAGATACCGTTTTTACAAAACTTTATGCCTCTAAAATTCCTTTGACGTTAACAGGAGGTGATTTTAATAAATCTATGGGACTTTATTTTGGACCTACAGATGCTAAAACTCTTAAAGTTTATGATAAAAATTTAGAAGAGAGTATCCCATTTGGTTGGGGTATTTTTGGTTGGATTAATAAAGCTGTTTTTATACCTTTATTTGGATTTTTAAGTGGCTTTTTACCTTATGGTATTGCCATTATTGTAATGACAATTTTAGTTAAAATTTTATTATCTTTTGTTCAGTACAAACAGTTCTTATCTCAAGCAAAAATGAAAATTCTAAAACCAGAATTAGATGCTATAAGAGCTAAGTATAAAGACAATAAGCTAAAGTCTCAGCAAGAAACAATGGCATTACAAAATAAAGCTGGTGCAAGTCCACTTAGTGGTTGCTTACCTGGTTTAATGCAAATTCCAGTGTTTTATGCTTTATTTATGTTCTTCCCAACGGCTTTTGATTTACGTCAAAAAAGTTTCCTTTGGGCTGACGATTTAAGTTCTTTTGATTCTATTTATGATTTTCCTAATGGATTTAGCATTCCATTTTATGGAGACCATATAAGTTTGTTTCCAATATTAGCAGCTATTGCAATTTTCTTTTATATGAAAATGACAACAGGTCAACAAACAGCTATGCAAGGTCCACCTCAAGAAGGTATGCCAGATATGAGCAAAATGATGAAGTATATGATTTACTTCTCGCCAATATTAATGTTGGTATTCTTCAATAACTACGCTTCTGGATTGAGTTTATATTACTTCATCTCTAACTTAATTAGTATTGGTATCATGTTAGTGATTAAAAACTATATTATCGATGAAGAAAAAGTACTAGCTAAGATCCAAGTAAGTAAGAGTAAGCCTAAAAAGCAAAATCGCTTTCAGAAAAAAATGGCTGATATGATGGAGCAAGCCGAAAAACAAAAGCAAGTGCAACAACGCAATAAGAAAAAGTAATTTTATAGTTTATAAATAAAAAAACCACAGCCGATTGTTGTGGTTTTTTTATTCGATTTAAGCACTATTGATTTTTGAATTTATCACATTTATTTCAGAATCGTATTTATTTAGTGTCTTCGTGGATAGCCTTACATACTAATATTTTAAAAAGGCTTTATTTTTATATAATAATACAGAAGGTAAATCTTCAATACTTTAAATATCATTAATAATCTCCATATTATTTTTCCAAGAAAGAATAACTTTATTATCTAATTCTTTTAGAAAATATTCTTTCTTTTCTATCAATATTATCATAGAATTTTATTCATTATCTTTTTTGGAACATGAAGCGCTAAAAAATAATACTGCAGCTATAACTCCGATTTTAGTTGTCTTTAATTAAGGTAACATTGTTTTCTTCTATTATGTATCCAGTAGCAAATATTACACCAAAAAAAAGTGGTAACTGTAATTGATTTTGTTTCGTGTAATTATTTTAGATTTATTTCTTTATCGGTTTAAATCATTTGGTTTTATTTTGTTTCAGCTGTGAAAATATTACAAAAGAAAAGCCTCCTGAAAAGGAGGCTCCTACTAACTAAATCAATCAATATAAAAATGAGGTAATCAGCCCCGATTTTCCGAATTTAAGATGCTGGTAATAAAACAGCATTTACAACGTGTATCACTCCGTTTGATGTTTGCACATCCACAGCAATGATTCCTGCGTCGTTTCCGGCACCATCAACAACATCTACAACTGTAGTTGTAGTTGGGGGATTGTTGTAGTCATCATCACTACATGCAGTTAAGATCAAAATCAATAAAAATACTGGTAGTAATTTAAAGTAATTTGATATTTTTTTCATTTTTTTGGGTTTTAAGACTATTTTTTGTTCATATTGTTCAACAAATTTATAAAATGATTAAACAAAAACTTATTTTCAGTATTATTTTTACAATAATTTTAACATCGCTTACAGCTCAAAATGAGTTTAATGGATTTGATGAAAATGGAGAAAGACAAGGTATATGGCGTAAAAATTATCCAAATAGCTATCAATTGCGTTACGAAGGAAAATTTAATCACGGAAAAGAAATAGATACATTTAAGTACTACAAACTTAAGCGTAAGAAGAGTGTTTTGAGTGCGGTTAAGGTTTTTAATTCTAATGATAATACCTCAGAAGTTTTATTTATGGCTTCAAACGGTAGTATAGTCAGTAAAGGTAAAATGGATGGTAAAAATTTTATTGGTAAGTGGCTTTTTTATCACAAAAACTCTGATAGAATCATGATTGAAGAGTATTACAACGCTCAAGGAACGTTAGAAGGTAAACGCAAAGTATTCTTTATAAATTCTGTTTTAGCAGAATCTACAGAGTATAAATCAGGAATGAAAAATGGATTCCTCAAAATTTATTCACAATCTAGCAAGCTTTTGCAGGAGTCTGTTTACGAAGACGATAAATTAAGCGGTAAAACTACCTATTACGATTTAAATGGGAGTGTAGAGGCTTCAGGTAATTTTATGGCTAATCTTAAAACTGGCGTTTGGGAATACTTTAAGAACGGAATACTGACCAGAAAAGTAGATCACGATAACGACAAAGTTCTTTTTAAAAAACAATAGTATTTCTCAATACTTTAGATTTATAGATACTATACAAAAAAATGCCCATTATGGGCATTTATTTTTTAAATTTGCATGCTTTTAACTAGTAGATTAAATGAATAAAAAACGTGTCATAGTTGGACTTTCTGGCGGTGTAGACTCCAGTGTTGCTGCATACCTACTGAAAGAGCAGGGGTATGATGTTATTGGGCTATTTATGAAAAATTGGCACGACGATTCTGTAACGATTTCAGATGAATGTCCGTGGTTAGAAGACAGTAACGATGCTATGCTAGTTGCTGACAAGCTTGGTATCCCTTTTCAAACTGTAGATTTAAGTCTGCAATACAAAGAACGTATTGTAGATTATATGTTTAAGGAATATGAAAATGGACGTACTCCAAATCCTGATGTATTATGTAATCGCGAAATTAAATTCGATGTCTTTATGGATATTGCTTTAGAACTAGGAGCAGATTATGTTGCTACTGGACATTATTGCCGTAAAGCTATTATTGAGAAAAATGGAGAACAGATTCATCAACTGTTAGCAGGTGTTGATGGAAATAAAGATCAGTCCTATTTTTTGTGTCAATTATCACAAACACAATTGGCTAAAGCATTATTTCCTATTGGAGAATTAACTAAGCCAGAAGTTAGAAAAATAGCAAAAGCTCAAGATTTAATTACCGCCGAAAAGAAAGACTCTCAAGGACTTTGTTTCATAGGTAAGGTTAGACTACCAGAGTTTTTACAACAACAGCTAAAACCAAAAGAAGGTGTTATCGTAGAAATTCCTAATTCTTTTGATGGTTACCACAAATCTAGTCCTCGTTTTGATTCCAAAGAAAGTGAGTTAGCATTTTATGCTCAAAAATTTGAGTATTCAGTTTCAGACGGTAAGGTAGTAGGTAAGCATCAAGGTGCTCATTATTTTACAAAAGGCCAACGAAAAGGATTAGCAGTTGGTGGCACTGTAGAACCACTTTTTGTTATTGATACCGATGTCAATCAAAACATTATCTACACAGGTCAAGGCAATAAACATTGCGGATTATACCGTTCAACATTATTTGTAAACAATGACGAATTACATTGGGTGCGAGAAGATTTACAGTTATCTGAAGGTGAAAACATGTCAGTAAAAGCACGTATTCGTTACCGTCAAGCTTTAGAAAACGCAACACTATATAAAGTTGAATCTGGACTTTATGTTGAATTTGAAAACAAACAATCAGCAATTACAGAAGGCCAATTTGTTGCTTGGTATATCGATGATGAATTGATAGGTTCTGGAGTTATTTCATAGACAGATATTCTTGAATTGTCGAAAAATCTTTTCATTAACTTTACACTATCAAATATTCAAAGTTAATGACAAATAAAATCACCTCACTTTTTAATATTAAATACCCAATTATCCAAGCCGGAATGATTTGGAATAGCGGTTGGCGTCTAGCTTCTGCTGCAAGTAACTCAGGAATTTTGGGTTTAATAGGCGCAGGATCTATGTATCCAGATGTATTGCGAGAGCATATACAAAAATGCAAAGCAGCTACAGATAAGCCATTTGGTGTCAATGTGCCAATGTTGTATCCAAATATCGAAGAGATAATGGATATTATAGTCGAAGAAGATGTAAAAATCGTTTTCACTTCTGCTGGCAATCCAAAGACATGGACAAAGTGGTTACAAGACAGAGACATTATTGTTGTGCATGTGGTAAGTAGTGTCAAATTTGCGTTAAAAGCTGAAGCTGCTGGTGTAGATGCTATTGTTGCAGAAGGCTTTGAAGCAGGTGGACACAATGGTCGAGATGAGACTACAACCTTGACATTGATTCCAATGGTAAAAGAGCAATTAAGTATTCCTCTCATTGCTGCTGGCGGAATCGCCACAGGTAAGGCAATGCTAGCAACTATGGTTTTGGGTGCAGATGCTGTACAAGTTGGTAGTCGTTTTGTGGCGAGTGAAGAATCTTCTGCACACCAAGCATTTAAACAAGTTGTAGTAGATGCCAAAGAAGGTGATACCCAACTCACTTTAAAAGAACTAGCTCCTGTACGATTAATAAAAAACAAATTTTACAACGACCTACAAGAATTATATAAAACTGGACCAACTACTGAGCAACTCAAAGAATTGTTAGGGCGCGCACGTGCCAAACATGGTATGTTTGAAGGTGATTTAGAAGATGGTGAACTTGAGATTGGACAAATTGCTGGACTTATCCATGATATAAAACCTGTGGCTGAAATTGTTGATGAAATGGTTGTAGAATTTAATGAAGCTAAAATACAAGTTAATTCATTTTAGCTTTTAGACTGATAAATACAATGACAAGATACAGAGCTCTAAAATTTCAATATTTTTCTTAAAACAAAGTAAAACCAAACAGCTACTTTTACGCAATGGTTTTTAGCAACTACACCAAAGAGTTTTCATACAATTTAAAGTTAGCCTATCCGGTAATTTTAGGTATGCTCGGACATACCTTTGTTAGCTTTGTAGACAATGTTATGGTTGGACAATTAGGTGCAGCAGAGTTAGCCGCAGTATCTTTAGGTAATAGTTTTATTTTTATTGCTATGTCTATTGGTATTGGTTTTTCAACAGCAATTACACCATTAGTTGCAGAAGCAGATGCAGAAGGTAATTTTGATAAAGGTAAATCTGCTTTTAAGCATGGCTTATTTTTATGTACTGTTTTATCACTTTTACTTTTTGGCCTTTTACTTTTAGCCAAACCCTTGATGTATATTATGGATCAGCCAGAAGAAGTGGTTGTTTTAGCATTACCATATTTAGATTTAGTGGCTTTTTCTTTGGTGCCACTGATTGTTTTTCAAGCATTTAAGCAGTTTAGCGACGGTTTGTCTTTAACAAAATACCCAATGTATGCTACAATAATTGCTAATATTTTAAATGTTATTATCAATTATATATTGATATTTGGAAAGTTTGGTTTCCCAGAAATGGGTATTGTAGGTGCAGCAGTGGGTACTTTAGTTTCTAGATTTATTATGTTATTTTATTTGTGGTTTTTGTTATCAAAACGAGAGAAATCCAGACTTTATGTGACAGGAATTAAATTCTTTACTTTAACAAAACAGGCTTTAAAAAAACTAACCAACTTAGGTTTGCCAAGTGCCATGCAAATGTTTTTTGAAGTTGGTATTTTTACAGCTGCGATTTGGCTAAGTGGTACATTGGGTCGTAACTCTCAAGCCGCAAACCAAATAGCACTTAATTTATCCTCAATGACATTTATGGTAGCTATGGGATTAAGTGTTGCTGCGATGATACGCGTTGGTAATCAAAAAGGGCTTAAAGATTTTAAAGCTTTAAAACGTATTGCCGAATCTATATTTTTCCTTGGGTTTATTTTTGCTGTTGTTTTTGCACTGATTTTTGTAATGTTTCATGATCTGTTACCAACACTTTATGTTGACTTGGATAATCCAACAGATGCTTTAGATACAGCTGAGGTTGTAAAAATTGCTGCAACATTATTATTAGCAGCTGCAGTATTTCAAATTACAGATAGTCTGCAAGTTATTGTTTTGGGTGCGCTTAGAGGACTTCAAGATGTATACATACCAACATTAATTACCTTCATTGCATACTGGCTTATAGGTTTTCCTATTAGCTATTATTTAGGTAAGTCCAATGCTTATGGTAGTCTAGGTATTTGGCTTGGATTATTAGCAGGTTTAAGCTCAGCAGCTATTTTATTGTATATTAGGTTTCAATATTTAACAAAGCGTTTAATTTTGCAAGACCAAAACTAATTAGATGGAATTACCAAAATTTATACTTGGCGATAATACCGATTATCCAGATGCTATTTTTATTGTACATACAGAGTTTCCTAGATTTATTATTAACCTAGAAAATGATGAAGTAGAGTGGTTTGAAGAATTTGACCAGCATGATGAAAAAGAATTGGCTACTGAAACCGAAAACTATATTCGTTTAGCCACAGAATTTTACGATAGAGAAGTAGCTAGATACGAAGACTAATGTTAGAGCAACTGCTAGAATACGATACAGAACTCTTTGTTTTTCTCAATAGTTTAGGAAACGAAACTTGGGACGGCTTTTGGTTATTAGTGACTAATAAGCTAACTTTTATTCCTTTGTATGCAATTCTTTTACTGTTAATTTACAAAAAATATGGTTGGCAAAAATTATTACTGTTAGCCATAGTTATTGCCGCTATGATAACTTTTACTGACCAATTGACAAATGTTGTCAAACGCTCAGTATTAAGATTTAGACCATGTGCTTGCGATGATATTATGGACTCTATACGTTTCATTGCAGAGCGTTGTAGCTCTAATCGTAGCTTCTTTTCTGGACATGCCTCTAACTCAATGGCAGCTGCGGTTTTTGGAGGACTTATTCTTCGTCCTTATTTTAAAAATCTAATATTTATTCTGTTGTTCTGGAGCGCAATGGTGGCTTATAGCAGAATTTATGTAGGTGTACACTTTCCTATTGATATTATATGCGGAATGGCTTTTGGTGCACTTTCTGGTTATGGTTTTTTTAAACTCTCAGGAGTACTAATAAAACGATTTATTAAGTCTTAAGACTTTTTGTCTATTTGATAATTAATATATTTTCGTTTTATCCATAGATAGGCAAAGCAATCTGCTAGTGGTCCAAATACCCGATTTCTTAAACCGTACTTTGCCTGTCCGGCTATACGAGGAAAATGTTGTATAGGGACTTGTTTTATGGATCCACCTTGAAGTAATACCATTGCTGGTAAAAAGCGATGTAGACCTCTAAACATTGGTACACGTTTGGCATAATCAGTATGTATGATTTTTAATGGACAACCGGTATCATCCATACCATCTTTAGTAAAAGCTCGACGAATATTATTTGCAATTTTTGATGATATATTTTTTATAAAACTATCTTTTCTATTTACTCTCACTCCAGTAACCAATTGATAATTATCGATGTGTTTTAGAAGTAGATTAAAATCATTAGGAGAGGTTTGCAAGTCAGCGTCCATATAACCAACCAAGTCACTCTCTACAGTGTCAAAACCAGCTTTGATTGCTGTACTTAAGCCTTTATTTTCTTTCAGTGATATAAAATTGAAAACACTGTTTCTATCACAGATTTCTTCAATAAGTTGAAGACTTTTATCAGTCGAACCATCATTCACAAAGAGTATTGATGTTTTTACCGATGCTATTTTCAGGTAGTTTAATAGAGCTTCTTCAACCCTAAGAAGATTGTCTTCTTCATTGTATACAGGAATAATAATGGTTAATGAGTATTGCATAAGTAGTTATTAGTCAACAGATACAAAAGTATTGTTTTTACTTAACTTGTTTTACCATAGGTTAAATACTAAAAAATATGTTTATTTGTGTATCATTCGTTTGAAGTAAATGAAAATATTAGTTACAGGAGCAGCCGGATTTATAGGATCACATTGCGCAGAACGCTTTTTGCATATGGGACACAAGGTTGTGGGTATAGATAATTTTTCTACCTATTACAGTAAAGACTTAAAGATTAAAAATGCTGAAGCTGTCAAAGCCAGTGGTGGAGAAATTCTGACTATAGATTTACGTGATTTATATGCTTTAGATGATATAGATTCTGATTTTGACTATATATTTCATTTTGCGGCCCAACCAGGTTTATCAAAAACGGCCACATACGAAGATTACTATTCAAATAATGTCATTGGTACTCAAAATCTAATTGTTTTTTCAAAAAAATGTAAGAACTTAAAGTTGTTTGTAAACATTGGAACGTCCTCAATCTATGGTTTAGAAGCGACATTTCCAGAAGCTGCTACTCCTAAACCAGCATCAGATTATGGTGTTACAAAGTATAAGGCTGAACAACTTGTTATAGAAAATAGTTACAATAAGTTTTTTAAAGCTTGCTCATTAAGATTGTATTCTGTTATTGGTCCACGAGAGCGTCCAGAAAAAATGTATACCAAACTGATTGATTTGGGATTAAAAGGCGAATCATTCCCACTTTTTGAAGGAAGCGAAAAACATTTACGAAGTTTTACTTTTGTTGGTGACATCATTGATGGTATTATTAGCGTTATAGGTAATGAAGATAAAGTCAACGGCGAAATTATTAACCTCGGGACAGAAGCAGAGTATACTACAAAGCAGGGTATTGAGGCTGTAGAAAAAGTAATTGATAAATCTATTAAACTTGAAGTTAAGCCAAAACGTACGGGTGACCAATTGCGGACTAAAGCTAATATTGATAAAGCTAGAAAACTACTTGGGTATAATCCACAAACAACATTATTTCAGAGTGTAAAAGCTCAGGTAAAGTGGTTCAAGGATAATTGTCTATAATTTTTAAAGCCTCAATAAATACTCAGCAGCAGCAAATGGTGTGGTCTTGCCAGATTCAATAAGTTCAATCTGTTGCTGTAGTTCAGATTTTATTTCAGTTTTATTATAGAAGTTAGATTTTAGGCGCTCTTCAATGGTTTGTAGTAACCAAAACTTATTTTGTTCAGTACGATGTGCTTCAAAATAGTTGCTAGATTTTGTTTCTGTAAAATAATTGGTAATCATTTCCCAAATTTCAGAAATACCTTCATTTTGTAAAGCACTACACAAAGCTGTTTTTGGTGTCCAACCAGAGGGTTTTTCAGGATAAAGGTGTAATGCACGATTAAATTCTAGTTTAGCAGCTTTAGCAGCTTTTACATTCTCACCATCTGCTTTGTTAATAACAATAGCATCGGCCATTTCTATTATACCACGTTTTATACCTTGTAGTTCGTCTCCAGCACCGGCAAGTTTTAGTAATAAAAAGAAATCTACCATACTATGTACAGCTGTTTCACTTTGACCAACACCAACAGTTTCTATTAAAATGGTATCAAAACCTGCGGCTTCACATAAAATAATAGTCTCCCGAGTTTTACGAGCTACACCTCCCAAAGAATCGCCAGATGGTGAAGGTCTTATAAATGCATTTTTGATTTTTACCAAATCTTCCATACGTGTTTTGTCACCTAAAATACTGCCTTTACTCAGTGAGCTACTTGGGTCAACAGCCAATATGGCTACTTTTTTGGTATTTTCGGTTAGATACTTTCCTAAAGCTTCTATAAACGTACTTTTTCCAACACCAGGCACACCAGTAATACCAACCCTAATGGATTTATTAGCATGAGGTAAACAAGATGTAACTATTTTGTTGGCTTTTTCGGAATGTTTTGGGTTAGTACTTTCAACAAGTGTAATAGCACGACTTAATGCAGTAATATTTCCTTCAGTAATTCCTTTGACTAAATAGGGAACAGAAGGTTGCTTTTGCCGTTTGGACTTTATGGCTTTGGCTGAAGCTGAACTTAAAGTATCAGGTGCTTTTATACCTTCCTTCTCATTTAATGCAGATGCTTTGGATGTATCAGATTTTGCCACTTAGATTAATTTATTGTTTCTGTCTTATGCTTTTAGTATTACTACCTAAGCTAGCTTCTTGTATTGGGACTTCAATTTTTGTAGTGTCCCAAGCCAAGGCCAGCTTTAAACTCCCCGTAGTGTTATCAAAAGCTATAGTAAACTTTTCTACAGTATCACCAAGTTTTTGGGTTGGTAACTCTAATTCTATGACGTCATAATTTGGGTCCCACATAGGTTCCATCTTTTCGTCAACACCCCATTTGTACTGTCCAGAATTAAACATTACTTTCCAAGAATTTGCCGTTGGTACTGTCCATAACGTATACTTTCCTTTTGGTAACAGCATACCTTGGATAATTAAGTCTTTGTTAGTAGAAAACGTAGTCGCTTCGTTGGCACCAGTTCTCCAAACTTTATCAAAAGGCACTAAGGCACCAAAAATTTCACGATCGCGTTTTGAGGGTCTATTATATTCAACCTTTAACTTTAAATCATTCAACTCTATTGCTGCAGAATCATTTGGACTCAGCGGCGGCGAGAATATATTTTCGACAAATACAGAATATAATAATAGCGCAGTAGCTGCAATGGATAGGAAAATAAGGATGCGTTTCAACATAAATTTAAAGGCGAAAACAATTTTAAAAACTAAAGATAATCGAAATCCCTAAATTTATAAACTAAGGCCGTTTAATTTTATCTTAAATAAAATATTTTGAATTTTTTTTTAAATTTTTGCAACACTCTTTCTTTTGTGTCGTCTTTAAGACAAACCAATCAAAACCAATCAAAAGCTAGCCAAGCATGTTTCAAGTAGATATTGTTGAAAAATGTAGACAGAATGATAGAAAAGCACAACTAAAGCTTTACAATCAGTACTGTAATGGTATGCTCATTGTAGCACAACGCTTTGTGAAAAATACGATGGAAGCTGAGGATGTTGTGCAAGAATCTTTTATAAAAGCATTTGCAAAACTCGAACAGTATAAAGCTGAAGTGACATTTGGAGCTTGGCTAAAAAGAATCGTAATTAACAAAAGTATAGACGCATTAAAGTCTAATAAGCAAAGATTGGTAGACTTAGAAGACGTACAATTAAAAGTGGTCGATGAAGACGATGATTGGAATGTTGATAGCACCTTAACTATTGATGAGGTAAAAGTAGCGATACAAAAATTACCAGAAAAATATAAGTATGTGGTCATGTTGTACTTAATTGAAGGTTATGACCATCAAGAAATATCAGAAATATTAAATATCTCAGAAGTTGCATCCAGAACGCAATTATCCAGAGGGAAAACAAAATTAAAAGAACTTTTAAATCTAGACAACAATGGGACAGAATCTTAAAGACCTATTTAAAAATCAGCCTCATGATGAGAGTGTTAAAATGTCTCAAGGACATGAAGCACGCTTTTTAGAAAAGCTAGATAAGGCATTACCACAAAAGAAAAAGTCTAACCACTTTGGATTTTTGAATATTGCAGCAAGTGTTATTGTATTATTAGGATTAAGCTATGGCGCATTTCAGTTTTTTAATAATCCATTACCTCCTGATGAGCCAACAGAAGTAGTTACAGTAGATAAGATAAAAACGATGGGAGATATTTCTCCTGACCTAAAAAAGGTCGAAGATTTTTACTTAGCAAGCATTAATCTAGAATTATCTAAAGTTAACCTAACACCTGATAACAAAGACTTAGTTGATGGTTATATAGAAAGGCTTAAGGAATTAAATTCAGAATACGATAACTTAACTATAGAGCTTAATGAAAACGGACCGAATGAAGAAACTTTGGATGCATTGATAGATAATCTAAAATTCAGACTGAATTTGGTCATGCAGCTAAAACAAAAATTACAAGAGTTCAGTCAAGATAATTTTAAAGAAGTAAGCATCTAATCACAATTATAAATCAAAAAGCGAACAGTTTTAAAACCAAACAAAAATGAAAACAATCAAAATTTTAACCTTGTGCTTAATCACCACATTAGGTTTTGCACAAAACAAACAAAGTAAAACAACAAAGATCATTAAAGTCAACAAAGATGTTGTAGTAGATTTAAATACCAATTATGTCGAAATTGAAATTGATACGTGGAACAAAGACATTGTAGAAATCGAAGCTTACGTTGAGAGTACTAAATTGTCAGAGGAAGAACTGAAGAAATCCTTAAAGGCATGGAATCTTAATATAGATGCTTCGATGGAAAATGTAATCATTTCGTCAGAAGGTGGCAGAAGACCAGCATTATTTTCTGAGGGTTCTTACGATGACATTTTAAAAGACTTAGAATTTAGTTTAGCAGATTTACCAGATATGCCATCGCTTAAGAATTTACCGCAAATGCCCAACATGCCAAAAATGCCAGAATTACCTATGCTTCCAGAGTTACCAGAAGGCGTAAATACCATTAAGTTTGATTATGATAAATATCAAAAAGACGGTGAAAAATATTTAGCTGATTGGAGTAAGAGATATGAAAAAGAAGGCGGAAAAGAATTACAGAAGCGTATGGAAGATTGGGCAAAGAAATTTGCAGATTCTGGTTACGAAGAAAAAATGGCCAAATGGGGAGAAGAATATGGTAAGCGTTTTGAAGGCAAATGGGCTAAGGATATGGAGAAGTGGGGAGAGAAATTTGGAAAAGAGTTTGGTGAAAGCTTTGGAAAAGACATGGAAAAATGGGGCGAAGAATTTGGTGAGAAGTTTGGTAAGGATATGGAAAAATGGGGTGAGGAACTTGGAGAACGCATTGAAAAGCAAATGGAGCAAAGAGCAGAGCAGATGGAACAACGAAACGAGCAGAGTCTAAAAAGAGCAGAAGAGCTTGCTAAACGCAGAGATGAGATGCAAACTAGACGAGAATCTATTGTTATAAGAGGTTATCGTGGTGGTAATAGTCAAGTAAAACGTGTGATTAAAATTAAGATGCCTAAAAAGGCAAAACTAAAGCTTAATGTAAGACATGGAGAGCTAAAGATTGTCTCTGCAATACTCAATGCAACAGGTAATATATCGCACACAAATTTATTAGCAAAAGACATTGATGGAAGTGATACTTCCATCAATGT
>Ga0206129_10000225_pt1 | contig 96282 bp, 85 predicted proteins | sample Helgoland_Spring_8_FD_148616 | JGI IMG/M metagenome (GOLD analysis project Ga0206129, IMG submission 148616) | Pelagic subsurface seawater microbial communities from Kabeltonne, Helgoland, North Sea - Helgoland_Spring_Bloom_20160502_2 | ecosystem: Environmental > Aquatic > Marine > Epipelagic ... | reverse complement strand
CCTTCCTCGTTATCGATGCGATGACCGGCCAGGACGCCGTGAATACCGCACGGGCGTTCAACGAGACGTTGTCGCTTGATGGTGTGATCCTGACCAAACTCGACGGCGATGCCCGTGGCGGTGCCGCGCTGTCGGTCAAAGAGGTCGTGGGCAAACCCATCGCCTTTGCCTCAACCGGCGAAAAGCTCGAAGACTTTGAGCAGTTCCATCCCGACCGTCTCGCCGGTCGGATCCTGGGTATGGGCGACATGCTCACCCTCATCGAGAAGGCCGAGGCGGTCTACGACGAGAACGAAGCAGAGGCTGCAGCCGAACGAATCCTCGAGGGTGAGTTCACCCTTGAAGACTTCCTGCAGCAGATGCAACAACTCAAGAAGATGGGTCCGCTAAACAACCTGCTCGGGATGATGCCGGGCATGCCCAAAGAACTCAAGAACCAGGAGATCGATGATCGCCAGGTTGCTCGGGTCGAGGCCATTATCCGCTCGATGACGCCAAAAGAGCGCGAGAAACCCGATCTGATCGATGGCTCACGTCGTGGCCGTATCGCTGCCGGTAGCGGTACGCGAGAGAACGAGGTCAGCCAGCTGATCAATCAGTTCAAGCAGATGCAGAAGATGCTCAAGAAAATGGGTGGCATGGGCACCAAGAGCATCAAACGCTCCCGCAAGAAGGGCGCAAAGGGTAAGGGTAAGGGTGGCCGGCGTAGCGGGAATCCCCAGGCAGGTCGCACTACACCTAAGAAGGGCGAAGGCAAGCGCAAGCTCGTGCTCCCTGGCCTCGATGAGTTCGAAAAGAACGAAGACGTCGCAGCGCTACTCAAGGACATGGGTTAGTCCAGGTTTCGGCTCTGGGTGGGGGCCGAATCCTGGGGTGAATGCGTCATCTACACGATGGCCATAAACACATTTCATTCTTTTGGCCCTGGAATGCATGAAGTGTGGTGATTTCCAGGCACACTACTAGGTCGCTGGGACCGACGGCCCACCGAGAAGAAGCCGAACCGTCGAGAGGAATTATCGTGGCTGTAAAGCTCCGCCTTATGCGCATGGGCAAGAAGAAGCAACCGACGTACCGCGTCGTTGCTGCCGACTCACGTTCACCCCGTGATGGTCGGTTCATCGAGGTTCTCGGGTTCTATAACCCTCGTTCAGAACCCTCGGTGATCGAAATCGACAACGAGAAGGCTCTTGGCTGGCTCAAGAACGGCGCAAAGCCGACTGAGCGAGTCCAGAAACTGCTTGCGGTTAGTGGGGCTTGGTCGGAATTCACCGGCGAAGCAGCACCAGCGCCGTATGCCATCGACACTCCAGCAGCTGTCGCTGCTCCTGCCGATGACGACAGCGCCGAAGATGCCGCCGACGCTTCCGCCGACTCCGGCGAAGAAGAATGAGCGCCGACTTGGCACCAGAGGCTCAAGATCTCTTGCGCCATGTGGTTGCATCCATTGTCGAAAACCCCGACGCGGTGAGCATCGACGTCAGCGAAGACGACGACACGATTCGTTTCGATGTCAGCGTCGGCGACGGCGACATGGGCCGAGTCATCGGTAAGCGCGGTCGCACCGCGCACGCTATTCGCGCCCTCGTTCGTGCCGCAGCCGCCAAGGATGGCGCCTCGGTCGACGTCGAATTCGTCGACTAAGGGTAGTTCGCCTTTGCTCCGCAGGCTCCGTAAAGGCTGTCCGAGCTCCCTGCTCTACGGTCCCGGAAAGCTGGCGTAGCCCGATCTATTTCGGCTCGTGCCGAGTTTGAAGGACCCGGCAGCATGCGACTTGAAGTTGGCAAAATCGATAAACCCCACGGCGTCCATGGCGACGTGGTGGTCACGCTCCTGAGCGACCGCACCGAACGTCTCGACGTCGGTGCGGTTTTGTTTCGTGACGACGGGTTCCAATTCACGGTCAACAAGTCGCGACCCCACCAGCATCGTTTCATCGTGGAGTTCGCCGAGATCAGGGGCCGCGAAGCGGCTGAGGCAGCCCGTGGCACCATGTTGTTCGGTGACCCCATCGATGATCCCGACACTGTCTGGGTCCACGATCTGATCGACGCCCGCGTGATCGACCTCGACGGCAACGAGCTTGGCGAGGTCGAGTCGGTGCTCGAAAACCCAGCCAGCGACCTTCTGGTGCTGCGGGATCAGAAGCTCATTCCGCTCACGTTCTTTGTTGAACAACAAGGCGATGGCACGATCGTCGTGGATCCGCCCCATGGACTCTTCGATCCCATCGACGACACCGATGAGTGACCCTCTCCGGATCGATGTCTTTACCGTCTTCCCATCGCTGATCAGCAACTTCACTGGCGAGTCGCTGCTTGGCAAGGCCCAAGAGCATGATCTGGTTGAGATCAACGCTCACGATCTGCGCAAAGAGGCCGTCGGCCGCCATAAGTCGGTCGACGATGCGCCGTTCGGTGGGGGAGCGGGCATGGTGCTCATGCCCGAGCCGATCTTTGCTGCAGTTGAGTCCGTGGATGCGCCACGGCCGCTGTTGCTCATGAGCCCAAGTGGCCGAAGCTTCGATCAGGAGATGGCGCTGGAGTTGGCTGCGTCTGGAGGTTTCTCGATGTTGTGCGGGCGCTACGAAGGCGTCGATGAACGCATCGCAACCGAGCTATGCGATGGCGCGGTCTCTATTGGAGACTTCGTCCTAGCCGGGGGTGAGGTCGCAGCGTTGGTCATTATCGAAGCTGTCGCCCGACTCGTGCCCGGTGTTATGGGCAACGACGATTCTGCAGGCGACGAGTCGTTCATGACTGGACTGCTCGAGTATCCCCACTACACCCGTCCGGCCGAGTTTCGGGGCATGGAGGTGCCGCCGGTGCTGCGCAGCGGCGATCATGGCAAGGTCGAACGGTGGCGCCGAGCCCAGGCCCTAGCCCGCACAATAGAGCGCCGACCTGATCTGATCGAAGCTCGCGGCGGTCTCACCCCGGCCGACAAAAAACTCCTCTCGGAATTCGATCTCAACGCAAATTAGGAGCCACAGGTACCTATTACGTACATGACGCTCCTAATTTGCGTCATCGAGGCCGAATGCTGGGTCGGGGCGATATCATGATCGGCTGTAGTGCCGGGCGTCCCCGGTCAGTTTCTTCCGGAGTTTGTTATGCAGCCCACCGACTTCATCGACAAGGCAAGCCTTCGCGACGACATCCCTGACTTTGGTCCGGGTGACACGCTCAAGGTGCACGCTCGCGTGGTCGAGGGCAACAAGGAACGCATCCAGGTGTTCGAAGGTGTTGTCATCAAACGCCAGGGTGCTGGCCTACATGAGACCTACACCGTGCGTAAGGTCAGCTTTGGTGTTGGCGTAGAGCGGACCTTCCCGGTGCACACGCCGATCGTCGAGAAGATCGAGCGCACGATTCGGGGCGACGTTCGTCGAGCCAAGCTTTTCTACCTGCGTGACCGCGTTGGCAAGGCTGCCAAGGTCAAGGAACTCCGCGACTTCTAGTTCGACCAGCCAGCAGTACCTGCTGGTGTTTCAGCCTTAGAACGCTCCTTCGATTATTTGTACGCGCCCGTTCACCACCAGGGCGATATCGAACCGGACTCGACCGCTGCTGGGGTGCTCATCAAGCCAGCGGTACGCAGCAGTGCGAACTTTGGATTGTTTCGCGCGTGTGATCGCAAGTAGGGGGTCCATCGACCGAGACGACCGCCGTGTCTTCACTTCGCAAACCACTGTGGTGCGCCCTCGCTGCGCAATGATGTCGAGTTCACCCTCAAAACACCGCCAGTTGCGTTCGGCGATTGTGTAGCCGGCCTTGCGGTACCAGTGAGCCACTGTTTCCTCGCCGTCGTGTCCGAGGCGTTGGGCGGCTGCCTTCTGTTGATTCTTGACCATGCTTCGACGCTACGCCTGGGGTGTGACACCCTCGATCCAGTCGATTCGCAGGCTGGCTGCCAGTGAGTCGGGTGTTAACCCAGGAACGCCCATACCACCAACAGCACACAGACGATGACGGCGCCGGCGACGAAGAAGTAGTCAAAGTTGGTGCGCTGATGTTTACGTGACGGGTCGAATCCCACAGGCTCACGATATTGGCGTGGCAGCAGCAATATGCCGCACGGTTTGTTGAGCCTGGTTCGACAGAAAACCCCACAACTTGTTTGCAGGCTCGGCTGATGATGCTCCGGACTGTTGGCCGGTGCGAGAAGAGCCCGATTGACTTGTTCGGCTTACCCTCAGAAGAAATCGTGAACTCGGGAACTAATCTGGACTTCCCCGACGTCGTACTACTGCCGACGTCAACTCAGGAGGTTCTCCGGTGCCCCACAAATCCGCACTACTCGTGCTTGTTCTTACATTCTTTCTCCTCGCGACCGCCTGCGGAAGCGACGACACCACCGGTGTATCAACCGCAGCCGACGGCGATGGCGGGGCCGAACGTCCAGTCTCGGTTGAACCCGATGGAGGCATTGGTGATGGTGCCGAGCCTCTTCCAGGTGTCGAAGTGCCCGAGGACACCGGTACTTGGCATGGAGCTGAAGTTGCCGAAACGAACTGCCCAGGCATGGAGTGGAAACGGATCGAAGCCAGTGCGTTCAGCTTCTCGGTACCTGTTGACTTTGTCGAGTCCGACGTGCAACCAATCGATTCCGAGGTCGGGGTATGGACCGGGGGCAACCAGATTGAAGTTTTCTTTGACTACGGCTGGTATTCCGGCGAGATAAGCGGCACCCCGGGTGCGGAGAACGAGTCGATCGACTACAGCGGCATCACCGGTGAGCAGACGATCCTACGCGACAGGGAGCCTAAACAAGTTGGTGTCTTCTTCGGTGAGGTCAACGTCGCCGATGGCCAAGCCGACCGGTTGGGCATGGTTGTGAACTTCACCGATGTCAATGATGAGATCATCGGTCGGTGCATCGTGGGCTCGATCGAGTGGACGTTGTAGTTCCCGACTACGCCTCGTTGCTTGGATTGCTTGTCGAGCAGTCCCCATGTGTTCTGATGGCCCACGTGGTTGGCGTGATTGTTCCCATCGGTATTGGCGGGCTGCTGTTCTTCGGCCTGTGGTTTTGGTCGATCCTTGATTGCATCGCTACCGACTCGATCAAGGTGCGTAACCTCCCCAAGATCACCTGGCTGTTCGTTGTGATCCTGATACCAACGGCCGGGGCACTTGCGTGGTTGTTGCTTGGGCGTCCCGGGGGTGCAGGGTTGAGCGTGGGCGGCAACTACCGCACGGCGGACTACGCACAGCGGCCTCGGAGCCGAGGTTTCGAAGACTCTGTCGAATGGCAGCAGCTGAGCAAACAGATCAAGGCCCCCAAGCCCCTTGCCCCAGAGGCGTCCGAGTCCGATGCTGTCAAGGAACGTCGACTCCTCGACTGGCAGGCCGAACTCAAAAAGAGCGAAGCAGCCCTGGACGACGACCCTCCTGGCGAATCTGGGGATTAGCGCTGAACGCTCCCCGGCTATTACAGCTAGTCCCGAGCGACCTCGTTTTCGGCGGCCGCGGCCTGGTTGACCTGCTGATCATCGTCGAGGTCCACGACCACCTTGACCAGCTCGCCGGTGAACGTGAACGGTCCCATGAACCGGCCTGTGCCGTCGTAGTCGCTGACGGTGGTGCCTCGGTCGAAGCCGATGTCCAGCCCGGACCACGAAATCATCAGCCAGAAAATGCGGTCCGTCTCGAAGCTACCAGCGGGCTCGCCATTGATGAGTAAGGTGCCGACTCCACTTGGTGTCGGCCCGCCGGTTTCGGATCGGCGCATGCGAAAGCCAAGGGTCACCGGGCCGAGCGGTACCGGACGGTCAGACACCACCAACTGATGCTGGCCGCCAACGTTTAGGTCATGCACAAGCCGGCCGTCGCGGACAAACAATGAGTACCCTGATGTTGCATCGCCGTGAGCGATCAGGACACCACTAGCACCTTCGTCCGTAATCTCACACGTTGCCTCGATGGTGTAGCTACGGCTTCGCAGGTCTGGTGCAACCTCGGACGGAATGTGGCCCATACCCTTCCAGAACGTGTAGTTGGTGCGGTCGCCGCGATGGCGTTCAGCGTTTTCGGCGAACCGTTCAGCGAACCGGTCATCGAGCGGCAGGACCTGGTGTTTCTCCGCCTCGACCCACCAGCGATCTACGAGCTCGGCGAGCTTCTCGGGCCGTGTCGTGGCCAGATCATGACGCTCGTTGAAGTCCTCGTCCAGGTGATATAACTCCCACTGATCGTGGTCGAAGGCGGTGCCAGGCTGATGGAACGCCACCGCTTTCCAACCGTCGAGCCAGATGCCGCGGTGACCAAACATTTCGAAGTGTTGTACCGACTTGGTAGTGGCGACGTCGGCCGGGAATGTTGCTGCAAAGCTGACTCCTTCGGTGCCAGCCGGAGCTGGCAACCCAATGGCTTCGAGCACCGTTGGGGCCAGATCTGACACGTGGCAGAAGTTGTGCCGCAGGCCGTCAGGCTGATCAGGCCTGCCGATTCCCGGTCCGGCGATGACGAGTGGATCCCGCACCCCGCCGCCGTGGGTGTTCTGCTTGTAACGCTTGAGCGGCGAGTTCGAGGCCATCGCCCAACCCCACGGAAAATTGGAATGGGTGTCGGGGCCACCGATGTCGTCGATGCGGGCGATCTTGTCCTCGATCGTCTCTTTCACCATGTTGTAGGGACCCATTGCATTGACGAACCCTTGGGGACCTCCTTCCTGGCTGGCGCCATTGTCGGACAGCGCCATGACAACCGTGTTGTCGAGCTGGCCTGAGGCTTCGAGGAAGTCGAGCACCCGGCCAAAGTGTTCATCGGCATGTTCGAGCATGGCCGCATAGGCAGCGGCGAGGCGGGTGAAGAGCCGTCGCTCTTCGATTGGGTGGTCGTCCCACGGCTGGACCATGAAATTGCGGTCGGGGAGTTCAGTGCCGCCGGGCACGATCCCCAGCTCGATCTGGCGTTGCAACCGATCGAGCCGGGTCTGGTCCCAGCCCTTGGCGAATATCTCGTCGTACTTATCGATCAGATGTTGTGGCGCCTGATGCGGAGCGTGACAGGCACCCGGCATGAGCATGAGCATCCAGGGTGCGTCAGGAACGCCCGCGGTGTGTCCAGCGAGCATCTCAATGGCATTGTCGGCGAGGTCCTCGGTCACGTGGTAGCCGGTCTCGTAGTTGCCGGCTACAGCAACATGGCTGTTGTCGCGCACCATTTCGGGGGAGTACTGGTCGGTTTCAGCATCGAGGAATCCGTAGAACCGATCGAAACCGCGCCCGAGCGGCCAGCCGTCGAACGGCCCGGTCGGGCCCGTTTGGGTGAGTGGCGTGACATGCCACTTGCCTAGGTAGTACGAGCGGTAGCCATGAGGCTTGAGCATTTCAGCCAACGTTGGAGCATCGGGGTCGATCTTGCCCCGGTAACCCGGATAACCCGAGTCAAAGTTCGACAGGCAACCCATGCCGACGGAATGATGATTCCGTCCAGTGTGGAGCGCTGCTCGGGTGGTCGAGCACATAGCTGTTGTATGGAAGCCGGTGTAACGCAATCCACGCTGAGCGAGCCGGTCGATGTTGGGCGTGTCGATCTCGGAGCCGTAACAACCAAAGTCTGCGAAGCCCACATCGTCGAGCATCATGATGAGCACATTGGGCGCGCCAGTTGGTGGCTGAGTGGTTGATGGCCAGTGGGGTTCCGACTCGCCGATCGTCTTGCCAATTGTTCCCGGAAACTCGCGGTTCGTCACAGCCTGAAACTAGCCGGGAGGACGGCGCAACTCGTTGTTGACACGACACCCGCAGGTGCCAATAACTCGCTTACTCCTTGAATCGGCGGAGCTTGGCTTTGCTGCCCCGGATCGTTGTCTGCTTCATCGCCTTCAGAATGTTCTCGACCTCAGACTCAGGGACACCAACCATCGCCCAATGTTCCTGTATCTTGATCGGTCCGATGTCGCTGCCGCTGAGCCCGGCTTCGTTGGCGATAGCGCCAACAAGATCGCCCGGTCGCAACCCCGCTTTGCGGCCGATGTCGATGTGGACGTAGAAGCTCTTGCCCCGACCGCCCTTGTCGCCCTTGTCGAACTTGCCCTTGCTCTTGCTCTTGCCTTTACTCTTGCCGTCCTTGTCCCACTTGCCCTTCGACTGGGAAGCATCGGGAATCTCGCGCTCATCAATGGTGGCGCCCCGGGCTCGGTGCACAAGCTTGATCGCAGCTAGCGCGATGTCGCGCTCGGAGTATTCGTCGCCGAGCGCATCGAGTACCGCACGGTAGTCAGCAAGATCATCGATGGCGAGTGCGTCGCGGACTGAACCGACCGTCATCTCGATCTGACGGGTGCGGAGGTCAGCCACAGAGGGGACCTTGGCGATGTCGAACTTCTGCTTGGTGAGCCGTTCGATATTCCCCAGCAACCGCCGCTGCTTGGGTTCTGCAATGGTGATGGCGACACCCTCGCGGCCGGCGCGTCCGACACGGCCAATGCGGTGCACATAGGACTCTGGCGCAGACGGCACGTCGTAGTTCACGACATGGGTCAACGTGTCGACGTCCAGGCCGCGGGCCGCTACGTCGGTTGCGATCAGCAGTTCGGCGGTGCCGTCGCGAAGTCGCGCCATAACACGATCGCGTTGTTTCTGGTCCATACCACCGTGCAGCGCTTCGGCTCGGTAACCGCGGCCATTCATGGTCACGGTCAGTTCGTCCACTTCGTGACGGGTCCGACAGAAGACGATGGTGGACTCGGGTGCCTCGACATCGAGAATGCGGCCGAGAGCGCTGGCCTTATGTGACCGCAGCACCATATAGACGGTCTGGCGGATCAGCGGATTCGCTGACTCGCCCTTGGTCTTGCCGATCTTGACAGTCTTCGGATCGCGCTGGTACTTCTTGGCCAGCTTCTCGATCCGAGGTGGCATTGTTGCCGAGAACAACACTGTCTGGCGACTGTCCGGTGTGGCCTTGAGGATGGATTCGATGTCTTCGGTGAAGCCCATGTCGAGCATCTCGTCGGCTTCGTCGAGCACCACGGTCTGCACAGCATCGAGATTGAGCGACCCGCGTTTGATGTGGTCGATAACACGTCCGGGTGTGCCGACGACAACGTGTACGCCCCGCTTGAGTGCCTGCAATTGGCGTGAGATCGGCTGACCGCCAAAGACGGGAAGTACTTGGACACGAGACTCACGCCCGTACTTAAAGAATGCCTCGCTCACCTGCACTGCGAGTTCGCGGGTAGGCACCACAATGAGCGCAAGCGGGATGGCGGCATCGTTTCGGTCGATCCGGTTCAGAATCGGCAGTGCGAAGGCTGCGGTCTTGCCGGTACCCGTCGCTGCTTGGCCAAGCATGTCGCCGCCCTCAAGCATCAGCGGGATTGCCTCGCGCTGAATCGGGGTCGGTTCTTCGTAACCAAGGCCGGTCAAGGCAGTCAGAAGCGCTGGCTTGAGGCCAAGGTCGCCGAAGCCACCTGAGGCGGGCGCGTCTGTCGGGGCCTCGTCTGCGGGGGCTTTGTTTGCTGGGGCTTTGTCTGCGGCGGACTCGTCTGAGGCGGGCACGTCTGTCTGGGCTTCGTCTGCGGTGGCCTCGTCTGAGTTGGACTCGTCTGCGGGGGCTTCTTCTAGCGGTGTCTCGTCTGCGGGGGCAGGTTGTGGATCAAAGCCACGCACTCGCCATGGTTGATGTTGCGATGGGGTGTTGGGGTCGGCGGCTGGCCCGGCAGCCAAAGGCCCATCGGTTGGCGACTCGTCGAAGAGGGTTGGCTCATCTGCCGTGGCTTCTTCGGTGGGGCTTAGTTCGTCTGACGGTGTTTCGTCGGAGGCGATTGGCTCGTCTTCGTATGACATGCGGTACTGCTTTACAAGGGGGGAACGGATCAGTCTACGGAACGAACGGTCTGGCGAGGTTTCCTTGTGGTTCAGCAGCCAACGAGATCGAATGACGTAGTCGGTCGCCGGGCCGTGAGCACGAGGCACTGGCAACTGTCACACCTGGGGTCTAGGGTGCAGGAAACGCTTCCCCGTCAATCTGAGCAGGGGAGCGTTTTGTGCTTTCATCCTCGGCGTCGGCCACCTTGCGTGGCATCGACGGCCAGCGAGTCCAAGTAGAAGTCCACGTCGTTACCGGCGTCTTACCATCGTTTAGCGTTGTCGGGCTTCCCGACGCCTCTTGTCGGGAAGCCCGTGACCGGGTGCGGGCCGCGATTAACTCGAACGGCTTCAAATGGCCGAGTCAGGCGCGGGTCACGGTGAACCTCGCGCCATCACAGGTCCGCAAAGAGGGCGCTGGGTTAGACCTGGCGATAGCGCTGGGGGTGATTGCTGCGTCCACACTCGACGAGAAACAGGCAGAACGTGAGCTTGACGAAGGCGGCGTGCGTCAGCCCGAACATCAACGGTTGCCGCCGGAGTTACTGGGTGGCCACGGGTTCGTTGCCGAACTCGGGCTCGATGGCTCGCTGCGGTCGGTGCCTGGCATCTTGTCTCGGGTCGCTGCGATCGACGATCTCGCGGTTGTGGTCGCTCCAGAGGCTGCCCACGAGGCCACACTGGCAGGGGCAGAAAAGGTGCGGTGCTGCGCATCGCTGCGCCAGGTGGTCGATTGTTTGAAAGGCATCGAGGCGTGGCCGGATCATCCTCCGATACCCACGCTCGATCATCGACGCCACGTACCTGACCTCGCCGACGTCGCAGGTCATCCGTTTGCGCGTCAAGCGCTTGAGATCGCTGCCGCTGGCGGGCACAACTTGTTGCTCGTTGGGCCGCCAGGAGCAGGAAAGAGCATGTTGGCGAAACGTTTACCGGGGATCATGCCCGACATGGAAAACGAGGTCGCTCTGATCACAAGCCGGGTGCATTCCGTGGCAGGACTAGGAATTCCGAACGATTCGCTGTTGCGGGTGCCACCGTTTCGGGCACCGCACCATTCGGCATCGATGACGGCCCTGATCGGCGGTGGCAGCGGACGACTGCGACCGGGTGAGATCAGCTGCGCCCACGGGGGAGTCCTTTTTCTGGATGAGCTCGGCGAGTTCGCACCCGGAGCACTCGATGCCATGCGCCAGCCGCTCGAAGATGGCAGCGTGCATATCAGTCGGGCACACGCGTCGGTGCGGTATCCGGCTCGGTTCTGCCTGGTCGCAGCTATGAACCCGTGTCCGTGTGGACTCTTGGGCTCGGTCGAACCTTGTCGATGCAACGAGCAGTCTCGCCAGCGGTACATGCGCAGGCTTTCCGGCCCGCTGCTCGATCGCATCGACCTTCGGGTCCATATGCAGCGCCCGAGTGCGAACCAGCTGATGTCATCAGACAAAGGAGAGTCCAGTCAATCAGCGCGCGCACGCGTGCTCGCTGCACGGGCCAAAGCACACATTCGGGGGTTTCCGTCGAACTCGCTCATACCAGCGGGGCAACTCGATGAGTTTGCCCCGATTTCGGATGCCGGGCGAAGCATGCTCAAGGGAGCGCTCGCAGACGGACGGTTGTCGGCACGAGGGCTGGCGCGGGTTCGTATGGTTGCACGCACGATTGCTGATCTCGCCGACGAGGACACGGTTAGCGAGACCTCGATCGCAAGCGCACTTGCGTTGCGGGCCAGACCGGTTTTGTTCGACTCGTTGGGCGTCACCCATGTCTGACTGGTCGGCCAACAGCTATTCGGCGATCACGATCGCCGATGATCACGAATTGGCTGCGTTCATTGCTCTCGCCGGGCTACCCGGGCTCTCGCCTGGACGTTTCTGGAGTCTCCTCGCTCTGGGTGCGCCGTCTCAGATCTGGAAACGAGTTGCGGCTGGGCGTGCACCCCGTCATGGGAGAGCTGTCGACGCTGCCCGAGCTTGGCCTGCCTGGTGCCGCACGATCGATCCTGGCGCAGAGTTGGATCGACACCTCGCGTCCAACACGACTGTTCTCCCATTTGGTCATTGCGAGTATCCAGACGCTCTGCTTGATGATCCGGACCCACCGCCAGTGATTTTTCGCCAGGGGCCGGGTGTGCTCGAGGACCGAGTGCGAGTAGCGATTGTCGGCACTCGTCGGTGCACTCGATACGGCGAGGGCGTCGCCAGAGAACTTGGGGCTGCGCTGGCCCAACGTGGTGTCGACGTTGTGTCTGGCCTGGCATCAGGTATCGATGCGGCGGCGCACGCTGGTGCGATCTCTCGGGTCCCAGCCCGCACCGTTGCCGTGGTCGCCGGCGGCGTCGACATCATTTATCCGAAACGCAACCGAGGTCTGTATCAACAGATCGCCGAGCACGGGGCGCTTCTCAGCGAATGGCCACTCGGATCAAAACCCGAGACATGGCGGTTTCCGGCTCGTAACCGAGTGGTGGCGGCGCTGTCAGCAGCAACTGTGGTGGTCGAGTCCGGATGTAAAGGTGGCTCCATGTACACGGTCGACGAAGCGTTACGCCGGGATCGGGCGGTCTTTGCCGTGCCTGGGTCGATCTATTCGCCTGCTTCGGCCGGGACAAACAAACTGATTTCCGACGGTGCACATTCGCTTCACGACTTCGATGGTTTGCTTGATGCAGTCGCTCCGCTCACTGGTCCCAGTCTGGCCCAGGTCGAACTTGGGATCGACTCGTGGCTGCTCGAAGCGGTCGGTTGGGAACCGGTCGCACTCGACACGGTGGTTCGTGAGTGTGGCCGATCGCCGAGCGAGGTGACCCTCGAGGTCGAACGACTCATCGGGGTCGGAGCGTTACGGCGCCTCGGCGGCGTGATCGAACGAGTGACATGAAACGGTGGCTCATGCTCCTTTTGGTAACAGCAGTGGTTGGGCTAACGAGCGCTCCATCTACAGCCCAGGAGATCGCACATCGCCAGGTGGTGTTGTATTCGGCCCCGATGCTCACGCCGGTCATCGATCCATTCCGTCCTCCGGCCCGCATTGGGGCTCCTGGCAACAGGGGACTCGAATACGGCTCGAGTGACAATCAGGTCGTTGGAGCCGCAGCCGATGGGTACGTGCTTTTCGCAGGTCCGGTTGCCGGTCGCAAGGTGATCTCGATCATGCATGATGACGGCGTGCGTACGACCTATACCGGTTTGCTTGAGATCTGGGTGGTCGAGGGAATGAACGTCAATCAGTATTCAGCGATAGCCATCGCCAGCCGTGGTTTTCATTTCGGAGCCCTCGTAGATGACCACTATCTCGATCCCCAGATCCTGATCGATGCAAGCGTTGTCGAGGTAAAACCGCGTTTGTTACCTCCTCCTAGTTAGGGCGACCCGCATAAGCTTGCGAGAAGTGGCTGAATCGGGGGCGATTCGCGCCTTCGTGTGGTTATCATCACCGTCGCACTGAACGCGTAACCAGCGCGTCCCTATTACAAAAGATCCGACCGTCAGCGGTCGCCGCTCCCACTGTGGGAAAGGCGCTGGTTCGGGTCTCCCTTCAACCGACTGGAGAAACCAATGGCACCAGTAGTGTCCATGAAGCAGCTACTCGATGCGGGCGTCCACTTTGGACACCAAACCCGCCGATGGAATCCGAAGATGAAGCGATTCATCCACGGTGAACGTTCGGGTATCCATATCCTCGACCTGCGCCAGACCCTTAGCCAGATCGAAAAATCTTACGGTTTCGTGCGCGACACCATTGGTAAGGGTGGCTCGATCATGTTCGTGGGCACCAAGAAGCAGGCCCAGGACAGCATCGAAAGTTATGCCGATCGTTGCAACATGCCGTACGTGAACCAGCGTTGGCTCGGCGGCATGCTCACCAACTTCGAAACGATCTCAAAGCGTGTCGGCAAGATGCGCGAATACGAGCGCATGATCGCAACCGGCGAGTTCGACATGATGCCAAAGAAGGAAGCACTGCTCAAGAGCCGCGAGCTCGTCAAGCTGCAGCGCAACCTTGGCGGTATCAAGAACATGACCAAGGTTCCTGACGCGATCTTCATCTTGGACACCCGCAAAGAACACATTGCTGTCACCGAAGCCAACAAGCTCGGCATTCCTATCATCGCGGTGGTCGATACCAACTGTGATCCTGACTTGATCCAGTACGTCATTCCCGGCAATGACGACGCCATCCGTTCAGGTGAAATCATGACCCGCATCATGAGCGATGCCGTCATCGAAGGCCGCTTCATTCATAGCCGTCGTAACCCAGCTGCCGCTGCTGCTGCGCCTACTGCGCGTTCAGCAGAAGACGAAGCTCGTGTTGCACGCGAACAGGCACTGGCCATGGCCGCTGCCGCCGAGGCCGCTGCTGCACGCGAAGCCCGAGTTCAGGAAAACATCGCCGCCGCAGCTGCTGCAGCGCCCGCTCCTGTCGAAGAAGCCCCGGCTGAAGAAACACCAGCCCCTGCTGCTGAAGAAGTAGCGGCCACCGCAGAGGCGCCAGCCGAAGAAGTAGCGGCACCCGCCGCCGAAGCAGCGCCAGTCGAAGCTGCTCCCGAAGCACCTGCAGCCGAAGAAGCTGCTGCAGCTGATACACCCGCAGAGGAGAATCCCGATGTCTGATTTCACCGCCAAAGATGTCAAAGCACTGCGCGACGCAACCGGCGCCGGCATGATGGATGCCAAAAAGGCACTCACCGAAGCTGGTGGCGATGCCGAAGCAGCAACCCAGATCCTGCGCGAAAAAGGTTTGAGCAAGGCTGCCAAGCGCAGCGACCGCGACAACACCGATGGTGCAGTCGCTCTGGCACAAGACGGCGACAAGGTTGCCGTCGTGCTGCTGCGCAGCGAAACCGACTTCTCGGCCAAGAGCGATGACTTCGTCGCTGTTGCTCAGAAGTTGGCCGACGTTGCTCTTGCTGGTGGAGATCCTGCAGTTGACTGCGCGACCGATATCGAAGACCTGATGTTGACCAAGAAGGAAAACATCGACATCGGTGCCGTCCACATCGTCGAGGCTGCCGAAGGCAACACGCTCGACACCTACCTGCACGTGCAGGATGGTCGTGGCTCGATTGGCATCGTCGTCGAAGGTAGCGGTGTGGCTGAAGATGCGCTGCACTCGATCGCACTGCACTGTGCGTTTGCGAACCCTCGTTTCCTCGACAAGTCTGAGGTTTCCGAAGACGACGTCGCCAAGGAGCGCGAAGCGCTGCTCGAGATCACCAAGTCCGAAGGTAAGCCCGAGGCTGCTTGGGACAAAATCGTCGACGGTCGCCTCGGCGCCTGGTACAAGGAAAGTGTTCTGCTTGAGCAGGGCCTCAACGGCGACAAGGTCACTGTTGCTGAAACCGCTGCTCCTGGCACCGTGGTACGTTTTGTCCAGGCCCGCATCGGCGCCTGACGGTCGGCTGACCACTCCGTCCAAACCCAAAGGAACCAATGTCTGAAACCCCAGATTTCTCCAAGCGCGGCTCTGAACCTGCTCGTTGGAATCGGGTGATGCTGAAGGTCTCCGGCGAAGCATTCGCCGGAGACATCGGCTACGGCATCGATGGCGACATTGTTGGGTCCATAGCGAAGACCATCGCGAAGGCACGTCAACGTTTTGATGTGTCGATTGCGGTTGTGGTCGGCGGCGGAAATATCTGGCGGGGCCTATCTGGCGCAGGCGCTGGCATGGATCGGGCTCAGGCCGACTACATGGGCATGTTGGCCACGGTTATCAACGGCCTTGCATTGCAAGAGATGCTCGAACGCCTGGGCGTGCCAACTCGGGTGCAGACAGCGATCGAAATGTCTGAAATCGCCGAGCCGTACATTCGGCGCCGAGCGATTCGCCATCTCGAGAAGAACCGGGTCGTAATCTTCGCCGGTGGCACCGGCAACCCATTCTTCACCACGGACACAGCAGCAGCGCTTCGTGCCGCTGAAATCGATGCCGAAGTGCTGCTCAAGGGCACCCACTCTGGTATCGATGGCATTTATACCGCCGACCCCAAGGTCGATCCAACAGCAACCAAGCTCGACACGGTGAGTTATCTCGATGTGCTCAGCAAGGATCTCCGAGCCATGGACGCCACTGCGACCACGTTGTGTATGGACAACAACCTGCCGATCGTGCTGTTTGACCTGATGGGCGAGGACAACGTGCCCAAAATTTTGGCTGGCGAAGCAGTCGGCACGATCGTCTCCTAACCGATCGTCTCCTAACCCGGCGTTGCTAGCCGCTTCGGAGCGGCTACTGGAACGGAAGGGGAACGTCGTCTCGAAGGCTTGAGAGTTGGTCGTTTGACCAGATCTTGCGCTTGAAACGAGGGTTCTTCGACGACATGTCGATGTGGTAGAGGCTGTCGTGGCTCGGGCAAGGCAACTCAAGGATCTCGGCAAGGTTGCGAGCCAGCCATTGTTCGATCTTGAGCACCACCAGTTTCTTGCGCAGTCGGCCCTGTACGTCGCGGTTCAGCACCGTAGGCAGCGTGTTCAAGGTGAGGATTTCATCGATAGCAGGGTTCGCCATCTTCTCGCGACCCTCGGAACTTGCATAGAAGTGTGACACGGCAAAAACCGTGCGGTTCAGCTTGGCCGATTTCAGGAACTCGCACGACTTGACCACCGTTGAACCGGTGCGCACCATGTCATCGAAGAGCACGAGATCGTGACCGGCGACCTCGTCGATGCTTGTATCGCTTTCAGGGTCCAAGCTGATCTCGACGTCGCGTTCACCGTTCCGTTGTTTGTCCAACAGGATGAACTTGGCCTTGGGAAGCGCCAAGACCGCGTACATCTCTCGGACGAACTCTCGTGCCCCTTTGTCAGGAGCGCAGAGGACCAGGCCTTCGCCGTCTGAGTCGAAGTCGACGATGTTCGCATTGTGCAGATAATCGGCGTACAGGTCGTACGGGATCAGATTGTGAAATCGTCCTTCGAATACCTCGGTGAACTCAGCTTGGACAGCCACCGAGTGGTTGTGCACCGTGACGACTCGGTCAACACCTGCTAGCCGGAGCATCTGGGCATAGAGCCGAGACGAGAACGGTTGGCCATCGAACTTCTTCAGATCCTTGATGTCGCGATCGAAATGGGTAGTGCCTTGGCCGTGCCGAGGCCCCCGATCTTGTGCGCTATAGAAGAGATCGGGCTCGACGAGCACTACCGCTGCCGCACCATTGTCCTTGGATGCTCTGGCGATGAGCAGGTTCCGCATCGCAAGTGAGTTGCGACTCATGGTCAAGCTTGACGTGCTCACGATCACGATCGTCTTGCCCTCGAGCTGATGACCAATCTCGGTCAGATCATTCTCGTCGGAGATGAAGCGGGGGCAGAACTCACTGTTAGCGAACACCTTCATGCTGATGAGATCGGCGATGTCTTCGGACTGTCCTAAGGCGAACGCAATATCGATCGCGAATGGATCATCGGAAGAGTTCCCGACGACGATTACGTCGCCTGCAAGCAAAGGTGGGGCCACGGTCAACATCTCGCTAGGTCGTCGGCACCACGTACTCTACAACCACCACGGGCCCCCTATGGCAAGGAACACGCGAGTGGTGGTCTACTTATGGGGCTCCTGATCGGTACTGTTGCAGGAGCGTTCGTTTAGACGCGTTGAATCCAACAGGAGAACAGTCGCCGTGAGCGATGAAATGATCGAGCTAGTCCTCGAAGATGCCGAAGAAAGTATGACCGGAGCTGTTGCCCACGCTCGCCAGAACTTCAGCGGGGTGCGTACGGGTCGAGCAACGCCAGTTCTGGTCGAGAAAATGCCGGTCATGTACTACGGCACACCTGTGCCGTTGCAGCAGCTCGCCTCGTTCAGCGTTCCCGAGGCTCGCATGTTGGTCATCACCCCCTTCGACAAAGACTCCGTCGAAGGGATTGAGAGGGCGATCCGAGAGAGCGACCTGGGATTGTCCCCGTCGACCGATGGTGTTGTTGTCCGACTCGCGTTCCCTGCGCTGACTGCTGAGCGTCGCAAGGACCTGATCAAGGTCGTGCGGAACATGGCCGAAGATGGGCGCATTGCCATTCGAAATAGCCGCCGGTCGGCCCGCTCAGATCTCGACAAGATGAAGAAAGACGGCGATGCTCCAGAAGACGACATCGACCGAGCCGAGAAACGGATCGACGAAATTACTCAATCGCACGAACGAGAGATCGACGCTGCCGTTACCGCCAAAGAGGAAGAGCTACTCGAAGTATGAGTGACATCGATCCGCCAGGTGGGCCAATACGCGGACCCGAGAGCTGGTTCGCGGGCGACGACGAAGACGGGAGTGATCTCACACTTCCGCACTGGACCGAGCCAGGTACTGGCCAGGTCGATGCGTCCGAAGGAGGTGGGCCGCGTTGGCGCGACGGCGCGAGTGACTACAACGAACTCGACGACATCCGGTTACTCGATCCAACACCTCCACCAGAAGTTGTGGACCCTGTCGAAGCCGCCGGAGATGTGTTCTTTGGCCTCGACGCTGATCCTGCGCCTCCCGGTACTGCTAGTTCTCCGGTTCCGCCACCGGCACCACCGGTTGAGCCTGCTTCAGGGACACCTGCGCCTACGCCGGCCGGCGGGCGGGCTCAGCGAGCTCGGGCCGCCAATCAGGCCGCGGCTACCGCCGGCTCGGCGGAACCAGCTGCAGCGAAGTCTCCAGACCGCAATATTGCCGCGGCGACCGTTACCGGGCTGGGCCTGGCAGTGCTCGCGCTTGGTTCTTTGTACATCGGCGAGGTTCCAGGACTCATTGTGGCGACCGCCATCCTGGGCCTCGCGACCGCTGAATTTTATAACGCCATGCGGATTGTTGGGTACAACCCCGCGTCGCTGCTCGGGATCGCGACCACCGTTGGGCTGAACGTCGCTGTGTATTGGAAGAGTGCCGCGGCCTATCCGGTGGTGCTGTTCATTGCCATCGTGTGTGCTCTGTTGTGGTACCTGCTTGGCGTGGGAAGCGGCCGACCCGTGCCCAACCTTGGTATCACCTTGCTCGGGATCGGCTACATCAGCGTGCTTGGTTCGTTTGCAGGTCTGTTGTTGTCCAGCGATTCCATCGTTGCGAACGACACGACCGGCCTACTCGAGTTCCAATCACACGGCGCTGGCTTACTCTTCGCAGCCATTCTGGCAACGGTTGTGTACGACATCGGCGCCTACGTCATCGGTCGATCGATGGGACGGACCCCGTTATCTGCGCACAGTCCGAACAAGACGCTCGAAGGTGTCGTCGGCGGAGCGGTGATGAGCATCATCGTGTCGGTTGTCGTCATTGGCGGCTTCAATATCGCTCCATGGGGTGACGCCCCTGGTGGTTTCGCTGACACCATCGTGCTCGGGGTGGTCGCGGCAGTAGCTGCCACGCTCGGCGACCTGTGTGAGTCCATGCTCAAACGTGATCTCGGTGTCAAGGACATGGGCACGATGTTGCCAGGCCATGGCGGCATTCTTGACCGCTTCGACGGTCTTCTCTTCGTTATGCCAGCTGTCTGGTGTGCAGGCTTGGCCCTGAACATTCTCGAAGCAACCTCGGCGGTAAGCGCCTAACCAGCGCTTCTTGCTCGAAAGGGCGTGACAGCGGTGATAGGGGTTCGACCAGACGAACGGCCGCTAAACGAAATAGAGTCTCCTCGGTGACAATGCGTGTGGCCGTGATGGGTTCTACTGGTTCGATTGGGACCCAAACACTCGACATCATTGCGGTTGCAAACAGTCAGGCCGCCGAAGCCGGGCGCGAGCCCACGTACGAGGTAATCGCCCTGGGGGCTGGGGGCGGAACGCCGGAACTGCTCGCTGCGCAAGCTCAGGAGTTCGACTGCCACACAATTGCGCTCGGAGCCGCCACAAACCGCACACGTCTGCAAGATCAGCTGGGCACGGCCTTTTCGGTCGAAGCTGGCGACGATGCGTTTGCCGCAGCGTGTCACGATGCCGATGTTGTGATCAATGGCATCGTTGGTTTTGCCGGCCTCACGGTGACCCTCGAGACGCTCAAGCTTGGTAAACGTCTTGGCCTTGCCAATAAGGAATCGCTCATTGCCGCTGGCCCAGTCGTGCAGAAGGTGCGAAACACGCCGGGTGCCGAAATTGTGCCCGTCGATAGTGAACACTGTGCGCTTCACCAGTGTCTGCGGGCGAACGAATCGTTCACCAACGGCCGACTCGATCAGGTCACCCGGCTTGTTGTCACTGCCAGTGGAGGCCCGTTTCGTGGCCGGACTGCGGCCGACCTGGCCACGGTCACCATCGACGAAGCGCTCGCGCATCCGACATGGTCGATGGGCCCCAAGATCACCGTCGATTCGTCGACACTGATGAACAAGGGCCTCGAAGTCATCGAAGCGAACGAACTCTATGGGGTCGGCTTCGACCGCATCGACGTGGTCGTGCACCCACAGTCCGTCGTGCACTCGATGGTCGAGTACACCGACGGGGCCACGATTGCTCAGCTGTCTATGCCTGATATGCGCCTGTGTATTGGGTATGCGCTCGATTACGACAACCGTCATCACAACGCATACGGCGCCATCGACTGGACCACGCTCAGTGAGTTGACGTTCGCTCCGCCAGATCGTCATGCCTTTCCGTGTCTCGATCTGGCCTATGCGGCTGGACGTATGGGCGGTACGGCTCCTGCTGCACTAAGTGCCGCAAACGAAGTCGCCGTCGAGGCGTTCCTGAAAGGCCAGATTGCCTGGGTCGACATTGCCCGCGTGGTAGAGAGCGTTCTCAGCAACCACAATGGAGATCGTGACCCAGATCTCGAAGCCGTACTCGACGCCGACGCTTGGGCGCGCACTGCAGCTGCGGAACAGCTGACCATATGACACCTGACCCAACGCTTGTCGAGGCTCTCGAACCGACGGCAACCGACGATCTGAGCAACCAGCCGCCCACACAATGGTCGGAAAAGGCGTTTGGTGGCCAGTCGTCCGACGACGCGGCTCTGCCATCCACGAACAACGGAAGTCTGCCACTGTTGTTCGGTTTCATCGGCGTAATCCTGGCGATTGGTTTCCTTCGCAGCTGGTGGTTTCCAGGCATCCTGGCCGGGCTCCTGTTCATGTTGTTCATGCACGAGTTCGGCCACTACATCACCGCTCGCGCCTCGGGCATGAAGGTCACCGAGTTCTTCATCGGGTTTGGCCCAAAGATCTGGTCGTTCCAGCGGGGCGAGACCGAATACGGCGTCAAGGGCATTCCCGCAGGGGCGTATGTCCGCATCATGGGCATGACGAACCTCGACGACATCAACCCGGCCGAAGAACACCGGACCTACCGCAGCCAGCCGTACTGGCAGCGAATGATGACCATCTGTGCCGGTTCGGCCATGCACTTCTTGATGGCCACGATCGCACTCCTTGTGTTGTTTGCCGCCTACAGCTACCAAGGGTTCAATGGTCCGCCGTGGGTGGTTTCACAGGTGGTTCCCGGCTCCACGGCATCGGCACTCGGCATCGAAGTCGGCGACACCATCGTGTCGGTGAACGATGAGACATTTGCGAACTGGGACGAGTTTGGCGAAGTCGTTAGCAACCTCCAGGATGGCCCCGTCGAGATTGTGATTCGTCGCGATGGCCAAGAACAAGCACTGAGCGGCGACCTCGGTCTCCGTCCCGAGGATGTGTTGCTCGACGGCTTCGGACTGAGTGTGCTCGACGAAGTTCCAGCTCTTGGCGCCCAAGCCGCATTCGTGTGGCCCCAGGACCCCGCTGACCGCTTTGGTATCGCGGTCGGCGACGTGATCCTGAACGCCGGTGGTGTTGCGTTCCCTGACGACGTGGCGCTGTCGACACTTCTACGCGATCGCGAAGGCGAAACCATCAGCATTGATGTCCTTCGGGGTGGGCAAATCGTGTCGTTGCCCGGTACTGCTCAGCGGCCTGAAGACCTCCCCAAGATCCTTGACCTGTTCGGTGTCGAAGAAGGCGATCGACTGCTTCGCCTTGGTGGCACCGACCTCGTCAGCGACAGCGTGCTGCGGCAGGCCCTGAGCGATAACGCCGGCGAGGTTGTGCGTATCCAAGTCCTCCGTGGCGGTGACACCGTGACACTCGATGGGACTGTCGAACTGAACCGCTCCACGCCGTTTCGTGGTTTCTTCGGAGTCGGACCGTCGTTCGAACCCGAAGCGGATCGCGGCTTTGGCGATTCCGTCAGTTCGGCCTTTTCAGACTTTGGCACGATTGCCAAGGTCAATATTGTTGGACTCGTCGATCTTGCAAATCCCGCAAGCTGGGTTGGGGGGGACGATGGCGAGATCATGCGTCGTTCTGTCGAGATCAACTCGACGCCACGTACCGACGTGCCAGCCTCACAATGTGATGGTCCCGATACGAATCGACCATTATCGGTAGTCGGCATCGGCCGCCTTATCTCGTGCAGCGAGTCAGCAGATCAGGTGGTGTTCTTGTTCGCAGTGGTGAACATCTTCATCGGCATCTTTAATCTGGTGCCGCTATTGCCCCTCGACGGTGGCCATGCAGCGATTGCCACCTATGAGCGCAGCCGTGAGCTGGTTACTCGCAAACCACACCGGGTCGACGCTGCAAAACTGGTTCCCGTCACCTGGGTTGTCATCCTGTTCTTGGTTGGACTCGGCTTGTGGACGACAACACTCGATATCTTCTCCTGGTAGAGCTGGGTGTAGCTCACCCAGCTGAAACGGAGACCCCTCGTGGACATCACGCCTGTAAGTGAACGTCGCATTACCCGCCAAATCATGGTGGGCAATGTGCCGGTGGGCGGCGGTGCGCCGATAACGGTGCAGTCGATGACGACCACCAAGACATCCGATGTCGAAGGAACGCTGCAGCAGATTTATGCATTAGCTGCGGCTGGAGCCGACATCGTGCGGTGCACCTGTAACGAGCGAGCCGCCGCTGAAGGTTTGGCCCAGATCGTGCCCCGGTCGCCGGTCCCGATCATTGCGGACATCCATCACCAGTACAAGATGGCTCTTGCAGCACTGGATGCTGGCGTGCATTGTCTGCGTCTGAACCCGGGCAATATTCGCAAACCAGAACACATCAAGACCGTGGCCGAAGCCTGCGGCGAGAAGGGTGTGCCTATCCGTATCGGGGTGAATGGCGGCTCCTTGCACCCGGACCTGTACGAGAAGTACGGGGGTACGGTTACCGCCGATGCCATGGTTGAATCCGCACAGCAAGAAATGGCGTACTTCGACGAGGTCGGCTTCGAAGACATCAAGATCTCGGTCAAGGCGTCAAGCGTGCCGCTCATGATCGAGGCGTACCGCAAGCTGAGCGATGTCACCGATCATCCTTTGCACCTGGGTGTAACCGAAGCTGGTCCGCCACCAAACGGTCTGATCAAGTCCACCGCCGGTATCGCCACGTTGTTGGCCGAAGGTATTGGCGACACCATCCGGTATTCACTCACCGCCGACCCGGTGCAGGAAGCACGTGCTGGCCGAACTCTGCTTGAGTCGATGGGTTTGCGCGAACGCAAGAACGTGGATCTGATCGCATGCCCATCGTGTGGACGGGCAGAGATCGATGTCTACGACGTGGCCAATCGGGCCCTTGAAGCCTTCGGTGAACGAAAGATCCCACTGCAGGTCGCAGTCATGGGCTGCGTAGTGAATGGTCCGGGCGAAGCACGCGATGCGGACCTCGGCATTGCCGCTGGCAACAAGCGTGGTCATCTGTTTGTCAAGGGTCAGAACGTCGCAGTGGTGCCCGAAGACGAGATGGTCGATGCTTTGGTCGAGTGGGCCGAATTTATGCACGAACACGGTGCCGAAGCAGCGCTGGCCCGAGCCGACACCGTTAAGGCAAAACGCGAAGCTGATCGTGATCGCGACATGTTGCTCGAAAAGCAAGGCGACGACGTCAACGACGCCGAAGCCAAGGTTGACCTCATCCGCAAACGCTGATGGGTGCTGCTCGAGCTAGGCGATCGAGGCCTCGATGATCCCGGATCGGCTACCGACTCCGTTGATCCATTGTCCCCGGTGATCCATTGTCTTGGTGATCCATTGTCTTGGTGATCGAAGGCTTCGATACCGTCGATGCGCTCGGACGATGCGGCAACCAGTGGTGCATCTTTGACCTTGGCCCAGGTGTGATCCACACGGTGTGATCCACACGGTGGGAGCCGACGGCAGCGGTCGGGCCCAAGCGTGTCTGGCCGGAACTTTCGCTGACGCCGGCGTGCAGGGTTCGCCGACCGAGGTGATTCGAGTTGTGTCATCTCCGTCGGGCAGCGGTGGTGCTGGTCGAGACCGACCAGCTGCGAACACTCGTGGTCTCCCTCACCTTGTGAGGGGTATAGTGGCGCAGCCCTGAATAATTGATTGGTAGATCGGTTCAGAGCGTGGGCAATTTGTCCACGCTCTTCGTTTTTCCACTTGTTGAATCTGGAGGTGAACGATGGCAGCAGAAGAACGAGCCCACGCGGTGGTTGATCCAATCATCGAAGAACTCGAACTAGAACTCGTCGACCTGGTCTACGCCGGTGGTCGACTTAAGATCGTTATCGATCATCCCGACGGCCTGGGCACCGAGGTGCTGACCAAGGCGACTCGCATGATCAGCCATGAGATCGACCTGCAAGAGCCAATTAATGGTGCCTTCACCCTCGAGGTATCGAGCCCTGGGGTCGAACGACAACTACGGACACCTCCGCATTACACCCGCTCGATCGGCGAACAGATCGCCGTCAAACTCAAGCCGAATGCCGAGAATCTACGCCGGGTCAAAGGTGAGCTCACCTCCGCCGACGACGACGGCATCACGTTGTCCAACGACGACGGCGTGCACATGTTGTCGTACGAACAGATCGCAAAGGCGAACACCGTCTTTGACTGGGGCCCAGCGCCGAAACCTGGCAAAGGCCCATCGAAGAAGAACACAAATAAGGCCGCCTCTGGCGGGTCTTCAAACGAATCCCCGAAAGGCTCAGAATCATGAATCAAGACATGATGGAAGCACTGCAGGCAGTCGCGACCGAACGTGGTCTCACGATCGAGACACTGTTCGCAGCGCTCGCCGATGCACTGGAGTCCGCGTACAAGCGCCGCCCTGATGCATGGGAATACTCCTGGGTCACCATTGACCCTGACACCATGGAGTTCCGCGTCTTCGCGCAAGAACTTGATGAGTACGGCGACCCTTTCGGCGAGGAATTCGAAGTCACGCCCGACGATTTCGGTCGTATCGCAGCCCAGACGACCCGTCAGGTCATGTCGCAGCGCATCCGTGAGGCCGAGCGCGAGCTCAAGTACGAAGAATACGCGGGCCGCGAGGGCGACATCGTCACCGGCATCATTCAACAGACCGACAGTCGTTACACGCTCCTCGATCTCGGTCGAGTCGAAGCATTGCTGCCCCAAGCCGAGCAGGTTCCCCACGAGCGCCCGGATCCGAACACCCGCCTCAAGGCTTACATCGTCGAGGTTCGAAAAACCCCCAAGGGTCCACAGATCGTGGTCAGCCGCACCCACCCCGGCCTGATCAAGCGCATGTTCGAACTCGAAGTTCCTGAAATTGCCGACGGCATCGTCGAAATTATGGCCTGTGCTCGTGAGCCTGGACATCGCACCAAGATCGCAGTGCGCTCCAACGACGAAAACGTCGATCCTGTCGGTGCCTGTGTGGGCGCCCGGGGTAGTCGGGTGCGCATGATTGTGAACGAGATGAAGGGCGAGAAGATCGACATCGTCCCGTTCAGCGAGAATACCCAAGACTTCGTCATGAAGGCGTTGTCGCCGGCCAAGGTCAAAGAGGTCCTGCTGGATGAGACCACTGGCACTGCGACCGTGGTTGTTCCCGACTATCAGCTATCGCTGGCGATCGGTAAAGAAGGCCAGAATGCGCGTCTTGCTGCACGTCTGACCGGCTGGCGTGTCGACATCAAGAGCGAAACCGAGATGGCCGAAGAGAAGGCCTACTCGGAAATTGATTGGGCCGCCGGTGAATGGATCACCGACGATGAGACCGGCGAGCAGATGTGGCAACCAGCTGCAGGCGGCGATGCCATTTCCTCGATTGAGTGGGAACAAATGGTCGCTGCGAACAACGCAGATGCAGACACAGCTGCAACGGATTCAGGCACGTCATCGAGCGACGAAGAAGAGTAGAAGAACAGCAGAAGTAACGCTGGTTGCTGCCTTCTGAACTGATCATGTCTGAAAGTACTCCGGCGGCGAAGCCGTCAGGGCCGGTGCGAACATGCATCGGCTGTCGGACGCGACGACCCGATCATGCCCTCGTTCGTGTTGCTGTCATCAACGGTGATGTGGTGATCAACGAACGGGGGCACGGACGAGGGGCATGGTTGTGTCACGACGAGCAGTGCGTTGTGACCGCTGGCAAGACAAAAGCATTTTCTAGAGCTTTGCGCTCAAAACTCGCCGATGCAGTCTGCGCTGATACCCTGCTGGGCTGGCTTGATAAACCGCCCCAATAGCCATCTGGTTATCGGGAGCGCGACGCTAGGCCAGAGAAACGCCAACTCCCGGGTCGGCGCGTCTTAACACCGATCGCGAAGACGCTTTGCGAACACCACACCGACGAACAAGGAATTCAGCCACTTGGCTAAGAAAGTACGGGTCTACGAGCTCGCTCGTGAACTTGGGCTAGATAACGCAGAAACCCTCGCACTATGCGAATCGCTTGGCATTGGTGTCAAGAGTGCTTCTTCCTCTATGGAAGAAGCACACGCTGACCGCGCCCGGCGTAAGGCCGATCGCGAAGGCCTCCGTCGCGAGCCAATCGTCGATGACGAGCCCGAAGACAAGCCCGCCGAAGCGCCGAAATCTGTGATTTCCACCCGGAAGCCACCGCCGCGCCGCGTGCCACCTCCACCCGGGTCAGCTGCCCCTCGACGCCCCGCTCCAGACCGGCCCCCACAACGACCTGTAGGTCAGGCGGCTCCGGTGCCAACAACGCCGCCTCCTGGACCGCGGCCAACGCCTGCTCCGGCAGCGCCTGCGCAAGCTCCGGCAGCCCCGGCGGCACAAGCCCCGGCAGCCCCGGCTCCGGCAGCGCCTGCTCCTGCTCCTGTGGCGCAAGCTCCGGCAGCCCCGACAGCGGCAACCCCGACCGCTGCAACCCCGCCGCCGGCTGCTCCGCCTGCTGTGCCAACCGTACCCGCAGCCCCTGTGCCGACCAGCCCGCCTCCGGGTGGGGCGCCTCCAAAGCGTGTCGTCACATCGAGTGGCTCTAGTGGCCCATCTCGGCCTCCGGCTGCAGCTCCGCCTGCCGCTGCGCCACCAGCGAAGCCCGCTGCGCCCACCGCTGAGGCCAAGCCCGCAGCTCCTGGTGGCGAGTCTAAGCCAGGCCCTAAGGGCAAGGATGCAGGACCTCGCCGTCCTGATCCATCAAGCGTGCCTCGCTCGGCGTCTGGTAAGCCCATTCCACCTCCGCCAGGTCCACCAAAGAGTGCATCTGGCAAGCCCATCCCGCCACCTCCCGGTCTCGGTGGACGTGGCCCCGCTCCTGCAAACCGTCCTGGAGGCCGCCCCGGTGGCTTCTCCCGCCCTGGTGGCGGAGGCGGTGCTCCTCGCCCTGGTGGCGGCGGAGCCCCTGCTCCTGGTGGCGGTCCTCCACGTCCAGGTGGCGGTCGTCCCGGCGGTCCTGGTGGTCGCGGTAACAACCGTCGCCCACCACGTCGTCGCAGCCGTCGTCGTCGTCGTTCACTCGAGGAATTGCGTCCTGTAGACGTCCCGACGTACACCCCTGAGGGTGCGCCGGTTCCGTCTGGCACGATCATGATCGAGCGCAACGGAAGCGCGCAAGAGGTCGGTCCAAAGCTGGACCGCACCGGTGCCGATATTGTTCGTTTCCTGCTGCAAAGCGGCGAAATGGTCATGGCCACACAGACGCTGACCGATGAGCAGGTCCTTGGATTTTCTGAGTCGATTGGCGCCGATGTCCGCCTTGTCGATCCAGGCGAAGAGCGCGAAGAAGAAATGCGCGACATGCTCGACGTCGACGATCTCGATGAACGAGAAGGTGTAACACGCCCGCCGGTCATCACGATCATGGGCCACGTCGACCACGGCAAGACCAAACTGCTCGACACCATTCGTAATGCAAACGTGGTCGCCGGTGAAGCCGGTGGCATCACCCAGCACATCGGCGCTTACATGGTCGAACGCGATAGTGGCGCACTTACGTTCATCGATACACCTGGTCACGCTGCGTTTACCGCAATTCGTGCCCGAGGTGCCGAAGCCACTGACATCGTTGTCCTGGTGGTTGCCGCCGACGATGGTGTTATGCCTCAGACGATCGAAGCAATCAACCACGCCAAAGCCGCAGACGTGCCGATCATTGTTGCTATCAACAAGATGGACCGCGAAGCAGCCAACCCCGACCGGGTAATGAACGGTCTCTCCGAGCAGGGTCTTGTCCCTGAGGAGTGGGGCGGCGACACGGTAATGGTCAAGATTTCTGCATTGCAGAACGACAACATTGATGCCTTGCTCGACGCCATTCAATTGGTTGCCGAGGTCGAAGAGCTCACCGCTCCCGCTACCGGCCGTGCTGCTGGTGTCGTGCTTGAGTCCAACATCGAAGTTGGTAAGGGTCCCGTTGCGACCATCCTGGTTCAACAGGGTCAGGTCGAAGTCGGACAGCCACTTGTGGCTGGCGGCACCTGGGGCCGCGTGCGTGCCTTGATCAATGATCGTGGTGAGCGCATCAAGATTGCTGGCCCATCAATGCCTGTACAGGTACTTGGTCTCAGCGATGTTCCCCGAGCCGGCGACGAGTTCGTTATTGCTCAGGACGAAAAGACTGCAGGCAAGGTCGCCGACACTCGGGCGCATTACCGCCGAGTTGCCAGCATTGCCCGTGAAGGCGCTGGTGGCGCTAGTGGTGCAAAGCTCGAGGATCTGTTCAGCGATGTTCAGATCGGCGAAGCTGCCAAGCTCGAACTCATCATCCGTGCCGATACGCATGGTTCGCTCGAAGCACTGGCCGACAGCCTGGCCGGTCTCGAACGACCCGAGGTCAAGATCAACTTCCTGCACAAGGCCGTTGGGCCACCAGCCGAAAGCGACGTCACACTGGCCCAAGCTGCTGGTGCAACGATTATTGCCTTCAACACCCGACCTGATCGTGGTGTGCGAGCGATTGCAGATCAAGAGGGTGTCGAGATTCGCACCTACGAGATCATCTACAAGGTCATCGAGGACATCGAAGCAGCCGTCATTGGCATGCTCGAGCCCGAGTTCAAAGAAGTTGTCACTGGCGAAGCCGAAGTACGCGAGGTCTTCAAGACCAAGTCTGCTGGCAACGTTGCCGGTTGTTTGGTCCAAAGCGGCGTAATCACACGCAACGACAAGGTCCGCTTCTTGCGCAACGGCACCGTCATCTGGCATGGCACCCTGACATCGCTCAAGCGGTTCACCGACGATGTCACCGAAGTCCGCGCCGGGTTCGAATGTGGTGTGGGTCTCAGCGACTTCCAAGAGCTGATCCCAGGCGACATCATCGAAACCTACGAAGACGTCGAGGTTCCTCGCACCTAACTCGGCAATGTATGTCCTCGCTCTGCAGGTAGATCTGCGGTTTCCGTCGAGTCATTCGTTGAAAGAGAAGCGCATGCTGCGCAAGCCCGTCATCGACGGCTTGCGCAGCCGCTTCGACGCGAGTGTGGCCGAGGTCGCTCACCATGACACATGGCAACGATGTGAGCTTGGTATTGCCTTGGTAAGTGGCCACGTGTCGATGGTCGAGAAACTCGCCGACCAGGTAGAACGTTTCATTTGGGAGGCGGTCGATACCGAAGTCGTCCAGATCAACCGGCATTGGCTGGAGATCGACCGGTAGTTACCTACTCCAGCCGATCGTCCAGTCACGGCGCTCGTCGTCTACTTTGAGCTGAGTTGCGGACATGGGCGACAGTTGGAGGCGATCGTGGCTGAACCGGGTTGGTACAACGCAGCGGGTGACCCACCTGGTACCCAGCGGTATTGGGACGGCAATGGATGGATCGGCGATCCGGTGTTCGAACCATCACTAGCCCCACAGGTGGTTCCGCCGCCGCCATACGGCGAGTACACGTATGGGGGCGGGCCGGTAGTTGCGCCGTTACGGTTTTCAGCGGCGCTGAAGACGGTGGCAATCGTTGTCTCAGTGCTGAAGGCCATCCCTCTCGTCCTTGGGCTGATCGCAGCTATCTTCCTGGCGGCAGCTTCTCGCAGTATCGATGATGATTTCGGTGAGTTGGGGTTCGGACTCGACGGACTCGTTGGCGCAGCCATCGCCGTGATCGTCTTCTTTGTGGCGATCGGCGCTCTGCTGGTGGGTTTCCAGTTTGTGGGAGCGCTCAAAGAACGCCCGCTTATGGTGTTCATACCGGCGTTGATTATGTCGCTCATCGATGTGCTGCTCGCGATCGGCTCCTGGTCGGCATGGAACCAGGCTCGCAACTCGGTCTTTGAGAACGAGTCGCCCGGTGGTGCGTTCATGATGACGGCAGTTGCGGCTGCGCAGATCTCTATCGCAGTGCAAGCCATTCGTGCGAACGGCACATAAAACCGAGGCAACGGCGAAAGAGGTTGCTGATCGTGCTGGTGCCACTCATCATGTTGTTCTCTGGCAGCCAACATCGCACCGTGATGGACCGGAATGCATCGACAGTCGTCATCAAGAAGTAGGCGTCAACGCTGCGGCCGGTACCGTGGCGGCGTGAGTCGACGAAACCAACGTGGAAGCCGGGGCTTTGCCCGGACCGATCGCCTGGGCTCGTCCCTGCGCGAAATTATCGGCGAGGAACTACGACGTATCGATGACGATTATGTCGCCTATGTGACCGTCACCGATGTCGAGGTCGACAATGAGTTGACGCGAGCCCGGGTCTACTTCTCGACGCTGAATCTCGAAGAGGAAGATCTCGAAGGTCTGTATACCCACATGGGTCGGCTCCGAAAGGCCATCGCTCGCCAAGGCAATATGCGCAGGGTGCCCGACTTGGAGTTTCTGATCGACCCCGGCTTGCGCTCAGGAACCCGGGTCGGAGAGATCCTCCAGACCATGGAGGCCGAGGGCGATCGCGCCTATGCGTCATCACCCGAAGCCCTACCCGCAGAAGATTCAGAAGAAGAGTAAGTACGCGCCATGGCAAGAAAAGGCGGCCATGAGGGTCCCAGCGGGTTCGTGGTGGTCGACAAGGAAGCCGAGTGGACCAGCCACGACGTTGTCGCCAAGGCTCGTGGTGTCTTCGGCACCCGCAAGATCGGTCACAGCGGCACGTTAGATCCAGGTGCAACCGGTGTGCTCGTGTTGGGCGTCGGCCGCGGTACCCGGTTGCTTCGTTTCATTACGGAGCTCGAAAAGACCTACGTAGCCGAAGCGGTGCTTGGCGTTGAGACTGATTCGCTCGATGCCGATGGCGAGGTCACGGTGCGCCATGACATGTCGGACATAACAATCGAAGATGTGATCCGGGTTGCGCCCCAATTCGTTGGCGATATCGAACAGATCCCGCCGATGGTCTCTGCCATCAAGATCGACGGGAAACGGCTGCATCAGCTTGCTCGTGAAGGCAAGACGGTCGAGCGTAAACCTCGGCCGGTCACGGTGCACGAAATCTCGGTCGATCCAGCCTTTTTGCCGACGGAACCTGGCGAGCCACACGTCTTTAAGTTCACGACCCGCTGTGGATCTGGCACCTACATTCGAACCATCGCCGCCGATATCGGTGCTGCGTTGGGTGGGGGAGCACACCTGCGATCCCTACGACGCACCGCGATTGGCCGTCATGTCGAAGCCAACGCTGCGGTCCTTGAAAAGTCCACGATCATCTCATTGGCCGAGGGGCTTGCCGATTATCCATCGGTGTCGCTCGATGACGAAACCGTCGCCCGGGTCCGGAACGGCCAACGGCTTTCTGAAGATGTCCTGACGGGTGCAGGACCATGGGTGCTGCTCGACTCACAGGGCGCCGTGGTTGCGGTGCATGAACGAGTCGAAGGCGGCAAGATCAAGCCAGCCGTCGTGATCCCTGCAGCGCCCTCCGAAGAACCAGCGAGCTGACCTCCGGTACCCTCGGTGCACAATGGCCTCTTTTGAACAAGTGCGGCGCCGGCCTCAGTCCGAACTTTCGTACCCTCGAGAGCTCGTTGTTGCTTGCGTTCCTATGAGAAGCAACGTCAACATTTCAGCGATCGCTCGAACCGCAAGTGCATGCGGCGTCCAGAAACTGGTCTTGTGTGGCAACAACAAGCTGATCAGCAAGATTGCTCGTGACGGTGCAGACGAACTGGAAATAGTCGTTCGCCGAACGCTGCTGCCGGCGCTCAAGAAGTTCAAAGACGACGGCTACCGCTTGGTCGGTGTCGAACAGGCCACGCACTCGCAGAACATCCACAGCTACGCATTCGAAGAACGGACCTTGCTGGTCGTGGGCAACGAGCGGCTGGGTATCGCTCCTGAGATTCTGGCGGCATTGGACGACGTGGTTGAGATCCCCGTGTATGGCCTGCCGTATAGCTTCAACGCGGCCACGGCCACCTCGATGGCCATCTATGAATATTGCCGTCAGTACGCTGTCTACTAGCAGGTAGTGGTGCCGAGTTATCGAGCCGCTCTCTTGGGTGCGGTCCGGAACGATTCGGCTGCAGGCGTGGAACCGGTATTCCGGCGTTACCCTCTCGTGGTCGGGCAACCGCCTGGCACCTGTTAGGCAATGCTCATCGCTTCGTCACGGTACTTCGCTGTTACATCAGCTCAGGACCGAACGGGCAGCGTGGGCTGGGTCCGAAACCCAAGAAATCGAGAGACAAGACGATGAGCGCAAAAGCTGCAACAAATCTGCCCGCAAAAGCTGCAACGATCGCAAAGCACGCACGAGGCGAAGGCGACACCGGTTCGCCCGAGGTCCAAATCGCACTGCTCACTGACCGCATTGTTCATCTGACGGAGCACCTGCAGACCGCCAAGAAGGATCACCACAGCCGACGCGGCTTGCTGATGCTTGTTGGTCGTCGCCGTCGTCTGCTCGACTACCTTGCTGGCATCGATGTTGAGCGCTACCGCGCAATCATTGGTGAACTCGGACTTCGCCGCTAACAGGTCGAACCAATTACAAATGCGGCCGAGCTACAGAGTTCGTCGCCATCCCCACATCATTAACCTTCATCGGTAATGATTATTGACGCCACCTAGTCGGTGGACAGTCGAGGCTTTCCCTACAACTGTGAGGGAAACCGTCAACTGGTCACTGGCTTGGCACGACACTCAAGGCGAGTGTCACCCAACTACTCAACAACGGCCGCCCGCCGCGCTCTAGTAGAGAGCAGTGCTCACCCGAGCACATTGGCGGCGCGGTCACGGCAGGAGAAAGCCATGACCAAAGAAGCGAAGAGCGTTTCTACAGAAATACAAGGTGCGGACGACAAGCTGTTCACACTTGAGGCTGGCCGGATGGCCAACCTCGCTGGCGGTTCCGTAATCGCCACCATGGGCCGTACGCAGGTCTTGGTGACCGCAACCGGCGCGAAACAAGCACGTGAGAATGCCTCATTCTTCCCGCTAACCGTCGATGTCGAAGAGCGCATGTACGCCGCGGGCAAAATCCCCGGTTCGTTCTTCCGTCGTGAAGGTCGCGCAAGCGAACAGGCCATCCTGGTCTGTCGCCTGTTGGACCGCCCATTGCGCCCCAACTTCCCTGATGGGTTCCGCAACGAGGTTCACGTCATCGCCACCGTTCTGGCTGCTGACCAGGCGAACCAGTACGACGTATTGGCTCTGAACGCAGCGTCTGCAGCACTCATGCTCAGCGACATTCCGTTCGACGGCCCGGTTGGCGCCGTGCGCCTGGGTTACTCAACCGACGGTGAATGGATTCCGTTCCCAACGTATGAAGAGGGCCAAGAAGGCACCTTCGAAATCGTGGTTGCCGGTCGCGAGACCAGCACCGGCGATATCGCTATCTCGATGGTTGAAGCCGGCGGCGTTGCTGGCTCGATCCCGAAGTACGAAGCTGGCGCTCCCAAGGTCAATGAGACCGTGCTCGGCGAAGGCCTCGAAGCATCGAAGGCGTGGATCCGCCAGGCAATCGATCTGCAGCATGAGCTGGTCACGTCCTTTGGCGCCAAGCCAAAGATGGACTACAGCGTCACGGCTGACACGACCGACGAGGTCTACGAAGCTGTTGCAGCGATCGCTACGGATCGTGTCAAAGAAGCAATGACCATTGCTGACAAGATGGAACGCCAGGCAGCCGAAGGCGCAATCAAGTCCGCTGTTCGTGAAGAACTCTCAGATCACGACGGTGATCTCATCGGCGGCGCATTGCGCAAGCTAACCAAGAAGGTCGTCCGCGACCGTGTCTTGAACGAAGGCATCCGCATGGATGGCCGTGGCCCAGCCGATCTCCGTGAGCTCAAGTCCGAAATCGGCGTTGTTGCGACCGGCCACGGTTCTGGTCTGTTCCAGCGTGGCGACACACAGGTTCTTAACGTGACCACGTTGGGCACCGGACGCATGGACCAAATGATCGATGGCATCGACCCGGTCAGCCGTAAGCGGTACATGCATCACTACAACTTCCCTCCATACTGCACCGGCGAAACCGGCTTCATGCGTGGACCGAAGCGTCGCGAGATCGGCCACGGCGCACTCGCCGAACGAGCCCTCGTTCCGGTCATCCCTGACTTCGAAGACTTCCCGTACACCTACCGTTTGGTGTCAGAAGTTATGGCGTCGAACGGCTCAAGCTCAATGGCCTCGGTCTGTGGCTCGTCGTTGTCGCTGATGGACGCTGGTGTACCGATCGCAGCTCCTGTTGCCGGTATCGCCATGGGTCTCATCCACGAAGATGGCAAGTACATCCCGATCACCGACATCCTCGGTGCCGAAGATGCCATGGGCGACATGGACTTCAAGGTCTGCGGTACTGCTGACTTCGTAACCGCACTGCAGATGGACACCAAGATCGACGGCATCCCTGCCGACGTTCTTGCTGCCGCTCTTCAGCAAGCACTCGATGCTCGCATGCAGGTGTTGGCCAACATGGCCGAAGCAATCGCTGAACCTCGCTCTGAGGTCAACGAGAACGCTCCGCAGATCGTTAGCTTCGAGATCCCGATCGACAAGATCGGCGAGATCATTGGCCCTAAAGGCAAGGTCATCAACGCCATGCAGGCCGAGACCGGCGCCGACATCTCTGTCGACGACGACGGCATGGTCGGCGTGGTGTCGATTGCCTCTGCAGATCGCAATGCGGTCGCCGAAGCAGAACGCCAGGTCAAGCTGATCCTTGATCCGCCGACTCCAGAAATGGGAGCGACCTACACGGGTCGTGTTGTGAACATCACCAACTTCGGTGCGTTCGTCAACATCATGCCTGGCCGAGACGGTCTGGTCCACATCTCGAAGATCGGTGGCAAACGCCGCATCGACAAGGTCGAAGACGAGCTCAGCTTGGGCGACACCATCGAGGTGATTGTCGAAGACATCGACCCCAACGGCAAGATCAGCCTGATGCCTGCCGAGTTCGCTGATGAACTCACCAGCGGCGGTGGCGACGATTCTGGCGAGAGCAGCGGCAACGGCCGTGGTGATCGTGGTGGTCGTAGTCGTGAAGGCGGCGGTGGTCGTGACCGTGACAGTGGTGGCGGCCGTGGTGGTCGTGACCGTGGCGCTCGTGGTGGTCGTGACCGTGACGGCGGTGGCCGTGATGGTGGTGGCCGTGGTGGCCGCGATCGTGACAGCGGTGGTGGTCGCAGTGACCGTCCGAAGAAGGCCGCTGGCGACGTCGAAGTCGTGTCGTTCAACGAAGCCTTCGATGCCGAACAGTCTGATCGCTACAAGGACTAACCAGCTGGTGGCCTAGCTGGCACTATCGGTAATCAAATCTGAGTGGGCGCCGCGCAGCGCGCGGCGCCCATTCTCGTTTTCACCATGTTGCGCTGTTCCCCTCGGAGGTAGCCGGGTTCGTTGCGCTCATTCTGTCGACGGCCTTCACCTCGACGGTCCTTCCAGCCGCTTCTCCATCGCTCCGACTCCTGTCCTGTTGCGCTCACCTTCGTGGTTTTGTGCGGCCAAACAGCAGCAGCACACCGATGGACTTCGGGTAGCTTGGAGTGATGGGTGAACAGGTCAAGGTCGGTGTTCTTGGAGCAGCGGGGCGCATGGGTGCCTCGGTCTGCGAAGCCGTTGAAGCAGACCCAGAACTGTTGCTTGTCGCAGCATTCGATCCATATGGTGCCGGTGCTGTGACGGCGCAAGGCCTGGATATCCAGACAGACCTCGATATGTTTCTTGCCGCGGGTCCCGACGTCGTCGTGGACTTCACTGTGGCCGAAGCAGCGCGAAACAACCTGCCAGTCGTCGCTGCTGCTGGTGTCCATGCCGTAGTTGGCACGACCGGATTTACCGACGATGACATGTCTGCGTTCGAGGCGGCGTTTACCTCGAGCAATCTGCTGATCGCCGCGAACTTTGCGATCAGTGCGGTGCTGATGATGCGTTTCGCAGAGATTGCGGCGCCGTTCTTCGACACCGCCGAAGTCATCGAGTTGCATCACGACAACAAGATCGACGCGCCGTCAGGAACTGCCGTGACCACCGTCGAGCGTATGGCGGCGGCCTCCGACGACTGGGCTCCAGACCCAACTGAGCACCAGGTGTACCCCGGAGCCCGTGGCGGTGTCGGGCCCGCTGGCATCCATGTGCATTCGGTGCGTATGCGGGGGATGGTTGCGCATCAGGAAGTCATTCTTGGGGCGCTTGGCCAGAGCCTGACCATTCGCCAAGACAGCTACGACCGGTCGTCGTTCATGCCAGGTGTCGTGCTGGGCTGCAAACGCATCGCTGCTCAGCCAGGTGTCACCGTGGGCCTTGATGCCATCCTCGACGTCTGAATCCTGACAACGTGACGCCCACCGTCGAGGAAACTCCCGACTACAGCTTTGTGCGAAGACCCGCATGGGTTCTCTCCCACGTCCTGGTAGCAGGGCTGGTCGCCGCCATGCTCTTCGCTGGCATATGGCAAGTCAACCGCCACAGTGAACGAGGCGACCGCAACGAACTCATCACGGCTCGTGTCGAACAAGCGCCGGTGTCGCTGGCGTCGGTCGCGCCTCCCGGGGCTGACGCCTTGGTTGGTGAAGAAGAGCAGTATCTTCGCGTTGTAGTCACGGGGGAGTACCGCACCGAAGACGAGGTGCTGATACGGAATCGCACGCTCGAAGGATCACCAGGCTGGTGGGTTCTGACCCCGTTCGTGACCGACGACGGTTGGGCCGTAGCAGTCAATCGAGGCTGGATCCCGCGTGTGTTCGAAGCTGATGCACCTCGTCCGGGAACAGAACCTGCGTCGGGCCGAATCGAGATCGTCGGCACGATTCAGCCAGCTCGCACCGCCGAAGGGTTCCAAGTCGCTGATCCCGAAGAAGGACAGCTGTCGACGTTGGGGAGACCAGACGTGGCCCGGCTGGCCGAGCAGGTCGCCTATGATCTGTCGCCGGTGGTACTGCGCCTCGATCCAGCATCGGTTGACCCGGGCGCACTGCCGACGGCGTTGTCGTTGCCCTCTCTCGATGCAGGCCCTCATGCCAGTTATGCCGTGCAGTGGTTCATCTTCAGTACGATTGCGCTGGCCGGTTACCCGCTGATTCTGCGACGCGTCGCACGTGGCAAAGCGAGTTCAGCCCCTGAGTGGGAGTAGCAGCGGCCGCTACCCGGTTCGATGGTTCTTCCCCGGTTGTTTGGGAATTTTGCGACGGCCTGACCAGCATCCTCAGCAGGTTTGGTTTGTCCGAGGCATATAAAGAACTTCGAGGCGGGGGAGCAGTGGCGATAACATCCACCGCTGTGGACAACGAAGAACAATTGCGCGTGGTGCACGCGCTACGCCTGAAAAGTTTTGCGGACACCGACGTGGTGGCCGAAGCCGCAGGAGTGAGCCCAGAACGAGCCAAGCAGGTCCTCGACGGACTCGCGGACGCTGAGCGAGTTAAGTACCGCGAAGGACGTATGACCGGCTGGATGTTGTTGCCCGCCGGGCGTGCTCATGGCGAGGCACTGCTCGCGCAGCAACTCGACGACGCTGGCAGGCGTGCACAACTCGACGCTATCTACCGTCGGTTCCTCGAACACAACCAGCCGTTCCTCGGTCTGTGTACCGACTGGCAAGTTCGCATGATCGACGGAGCGCAGGTGTCGAACGATCATGGCGACGCCGAATACGACGCCATGATCATTGGTCGTCTCGCCGAAGCCGATGCGAGCATGCAACCCATCTGCGCCGATCTTGGAGCGTTGTTCCAGCGATTCGAGCACTATGCACCCAGCTTCGCCGAGGCCCTGGCCAAGGTGCAATCCGGCGAGCTCGAGTGGTTCACCAAACCCATGATCGAGTCGTATCACACGATCTGGTTTGAGTTACACGAGGATCTACTGGCATCACTCGGCATCGACCGAGCTAAAGAAGGACACGCATGAACCCGACATTTGGCCGAGTTCTCTCGGCAATGGTTACCCCGTTTGATGAGAATGAAGACCTCGACCTCGATGCAGCGCAAGCACTCGCATCGTGGCTGGTTGAGACGCAGGGCCACGAGGGCCTGGTGCTCGCTGGTACGACTGGCGAGTCTCCGACGCTCACCCACGACGAACAGGGCCAACTCTTCCGTGCCGTGCGCGAGGCCGTTAACGTGCCCATCATTGCTGGTACGGGCAGCAACGACACCCGAGCCGCCGTTGATCTGACCAAACGAGCCGTACTGGCTGGCGTCGATGGCCTTCTCGTGGTCACGCCGTATTACAACCGACCGTCGCAGGCTGCATTGGTTGATCATTTCACCGCTGTTGCTGCAGCCGGCGACGATGTCCCCACGCTGATCTATGACATTCCGGCACGCACCGGCCGCAAGGTCGAAACCGAGAATCTGCTCACCTTGGCCTACGACGTCGACAACATCGTTGGCATCAAGGACGCCGCTGGAGACCCCGGCGAGACAGCCGTGCTGATCTCGCAAGCCCCCGAGAACTTCGAGGTCTATAGCGGCGACGACGGCTTGACACTGCCGTTGTTGTCGATTGGGGCCGTGGGTGCCATCGGCGTCGCAACTCACTGGACAGGTCAAGAACATGTCCAGATGTTTGACGCGTTCGCTGCTGGCAATGTCGTCAAGGCACGACAGATCAATGCCATGATGCTTCCTTCGTTTGGCTTCGAATCCATGCTCGATGCGCCGAATCCTGTGCCCACTAAGGCGATGTTGCGCATGCTTGGTCATAACGTGGGGCACGGCCGATCGCCCATGCATATGGAACCTCCGGGTCTCGAAGCCGCAGCCCGGGCACTCATCGAAGGTTCCGGCCTGGCGATCGAAGCCAGCCTTCCCACCAACTGATCAGGAATCAATCATGACCAACGAGGTAACGATCACCTTCCTCGGAGGCCTTGGCGACATTGGCCGCAACTGCGCGGCCATCGAAACCGACGACGCACTCTTGTTACTCGATTGCGGACAGTTGTTCGCGAGCGAAGAAGAACCTGGCGTCGATTCGATACTGCCCGACGTCGATTACCTATTTGAGCGTAAAGACAAGATCATCGGCTGTCTGGTTACGCACGGCCACGAGGACCACATTGGCGCTATCGCCCAGGTGCTCGATCGCGGCCTGGAGTTCCCGATCTATGGTTCGGCTTTCACACTGGGCCTGGTCCGTTATCGCTGCGACGAGCGTAATGTCATGGGGCGCACCAAACTCATCGAAGTCGCCGACAACGAGACCGTGCAGATCGGCCCGTTCAGTGTCGAGTTCTTGGCCGTCACTCACTCGGTTCCTGGCGGTCTGATCAGCGCTATCACCACACCGCAGGGTTTGGTGCTCCATAGCAGTGACTTCAAGCTCGACCCTCATCCGATCGACGGTCGCCGCACAAACCTGCCTCGCATCGGTGCGTTGGCCGAAGATCCAGGCATTCGTCTGTTGCTTGCTGACAGCACGAACAGCGATGCTCCGGGAAGTTCGGCCAGCGAGAGTTCGATGGGTGCACCTCTTGCAGAGGTGTTCCGCTCGAATCAGGGCCGCCGAGTAATCACGGCATGTTTCGCAAGCCATATGCATCGGGTGCAACAGATTGCCGACGCTGCGCTCGAAGACAGCCGCAAGATCGCCACTCTTGGCCTGTCGATGAAGAAGAACGTTGCACTTGCGCGATCGCTGGGATTGCTCAAGATTCCCGACGCTGCATTCTTTGACATCGAAGAAATCGGCGACTTTGAACCCGGCGAGTTGTGCATTATCTCGACGGGTTCACAAGGGGAGGAACGTTCTTCGCTTGCCACTGCGGCCAAGGGTGGTAACCGGTGGATCACGATCCATGACACCGACACGGTCATCTTGAGTTCACACCCAATCCCGGGCAACGAAGCTCGAGTGTCGAACATGATGAACGACTTGATCAAACGTGGTGCCGAAGTTGTGCACAGCGGCCTCGTCGAGATCCATACGAGTGGTCACGGAAAGCGTGATGAACTCACCACATTGCACACGGTGGCGAGCCCTGAATGGTTTGTTCCCGTGCACGGCGAATACCGACACCTGGTTGCGCACCAACTGTTGTCCCAGTCCTTAGGTCTGGCTGCCGATCACACACTGTTGGCCCAAGATGGCGATCAGGTCGTGCTTGCCGACGATGGCTTGTCCCTCCGCCACGGCGTGACACCAGGCGCTCACCAGATGCTGAACGGTCGATTCCTTGGACCTGACCGAGGTGTCATTGGTCAACGCAAAATTATTGGTCAGCACGGGTTCGTATCCGTGACCGCTGTGGTCGACTTCGCCCAGGCCAAGCAGGTCTGTGACCCGTGGGTTGAATGTCGTGGTTGGCTCGATGGCGAAGATGGTGATGAGATCGAAGCCGAGATCGTGAGGCTTGTCGGCGTGGCGATCGATGCTGAATTAGAGAACAAGAAGTGGGACCGAGCCTCGCTCATGCGTAAGGCCCGCCGAGCAACTGGCACCTGTGTGAACGTGCGCAGCCAGCGGCGCCCCATGATCATTCCGGTCATCATCGATATCTGAAGCAGCCGTTGCAGCACAAAAGTTATGCACCCCAGGGGAACATAACTTTTCGGTCGGCCTGACGGCATCGACTAAGACATCGCAACAACTGTTGGCCGTGTTGTTTGTGTTGTTGGTGTTAGTGTTGGTGCTGTTGTGGTAGCCAAGACCGATTCCCAGCCCAAAACCGCGTCATCCCGGGCCAAAAAGCCCGCGACTGGTGGGCGTGCGTCCGCCAAAAAAAGCGGTACGACAGCTCGGAAGAAACCTGCGGCTACCACTAAGAGCCGGAGCCGGGAGAAGTCAAGCAGGGCCCGAACAGCAAGGGATGGCGCGCACGCGCCGGGGAAACGAGACGTCGTTGCCCCAAATGCTGTTCGGGTCCTGCATGGCCACCGTCGCGATATTTGGGGCGTCGTCTTCGTCGCCTTGGGTCTCCTCACCGCACTTGGGGTGTACTGGGATGCCGCTGGGCCACTCGGCAACGGCTTGAGTCAGTTCTTTGGTGGGGTCGTTGGACTTCTCCGGGTAGCGCTGCCGGTTGTCTTCATCGCCACCGGCATCGTGCTGATACGGGGCCACATGCGGCGTCGTCCGCCCCGGGGTACCACCGGTGACTTGGGTGACAACCTTGACGTCATCGACGATGCCGACCAAGGAACTCGTCTCGCGCTTGGTGGCATGGTGGCCATCATCGCCGCTGCTGGCCTGTTGCACCTGTGGGCCGGACAACCGGTATGGCAAGATCCCGTCGACAATTTCGTCGACGCTGGCGGCTTCCTCGGATGGATGATTGGTGCACCTCTGCACGCTGCCTTCAGCAGTATTGGGGCGGCCATCGTGTTGATCGGCCTGTTCATTATTGGCGTAGTCGTTATCACCGCCATGTCTGTTGCCCTGTGGTGGGGCGCAGGCGCACGCCGCATGGATGCACTCGGCGGATCCGTCCAGCGCTTCTGGGGCCATCTCACTGGCATGCCCCCAGCTGCCTACGGTGCACAGGATGCATCCAACGACTTGTATGCCGGCGACGACATCCTGCTCGAAGATCCGTCGGCGCCGATCATCGTGGGTGGTCAACAAGTCGGTGAATACCGCCGCGGCGAAGGGGCCTCCAAGCCCAAGGCCAAACGGACCCGGGGTAAGAAGTCGGCCCAGGAACACGTGGCTGCGAACGCCACCGCCGATCCGCTGCTAGCGAACGCTGAGGCGAAGCCCGCAGCCAAGGCATCGAGTTTCAGCGCACTGGCCCAGCCTGAGTCACCAGCGCCGGCAACCCCGGAATCGGCCGCAGAAGAAGACCCTGCACCGAAACCCAAGCCTCGCAAGAAGCCCAAGATCACCGTGTCCGACGTTGGTCCTGGCGAGCAGGGGGCGCTCGACCTTGGTCCGAGTGTCGAGGGTTCTGCTTGGAAACTGCCGCCGTTGTCCTTGCTGAACACCGGTGGGGCCCGCGCCGTCGACCAAGACGCAGTGGCCGAACAGGGCCAGCGACTGGAGAAAGCGCTGTCGTCGCACGGCGTCGACGCACATCTCGTTGGCATGGTGGTTGGCCCAACCGTGACCCGGTTTGAGCTTGAGCTCGGCGAGGGTGTCAAGGTTGCACGAATCACTAGCCTTAACCGCGATATTGCCTATGCAATGGCTTCGGCTGATGTCCGTATCCTCGCTCCCATCCCGGGTCGACAGGCCATTGGCATCGAAGTGCCAAATGCCGACCGTCAGATCGTTGCGCTCGGCGACTTGTTGCGCTCAAAGGAAGCACAAAAGGCAACCCATCCGCTCGAAGTCGCTATTGGCCGCGATATTCAGGGCAAAGCCAAGCTCATGAACCTGGCCAAGATGCCCCACCTGCTGATCGCTGGTGCGACCGGTTCGGGTAAGTCCTCGGGCATTAACGGCATCATCACATCAATTCTGATGCGATCGACCCCGGCCGACGTTCGCATGATCCTGGTCGATCCAAAGATGGTCGAGATGACGCAGTATGAGCGGGTTCCTCATCTGCTCACCCAACCGGTTACTGACCCGCGCAAAGCAGCCAACGCATTGGCATGGGCCTGTCGCGAGATGGACCGCCGCTATGAACTGCTTGCTGGTCAAGGTTTCCGTGACATTGCTGGCTTCAATAAGGCGTTCGACGCGGGCCAGTTCGACAAGGACAACCAGGAAATCGAGGACAACGAGTCTGACACCCGCCGCCAGATCAGCCGCCTGCCGTTCATCTTGATCGTGGTCGACGAACTCGCCGACCTGATGATGGTCGCGGCCCGCGACGTTGAAGATTCGATCTGCCGCATTGCTCAGAAGGCCCGTGCTGTGGGTATTCACCTGATCATCGCCACCCAGCGCCCATCGACCAACGTCATTACCGGCATCATCAAGGCCAACGTGCCCGCTCGTGTTGCCTTCTCGGTCTCAAGCCTTACCGACAGTCGAGTGATCCTGGATCAACCTGGCGCCGAGCGCCTGATTGGCCAGGGTGACATGCTGATGCTCTCACCAACATCGAGTGCTCCTGACCGCATTCAGGGTTGTTGGGTTGAAGAGGACGAGGTCAAAAAAGTCGTCAAGATGTGGCGCAAGCAGGCCGACGACTTCAAAATCGACGAATCGGTCAGCGAAGCCGAAATCGTGGAAGGTAGTGCTGGTGCTAACGGTGCCTCGTCGTCATCAGGCGGCAGTGGCAGCGGCGGCGCGGGCAGCGACGCTGGCAGCGACGACGAGCTCTACATCCAGGCCAAGGAACTCGTCGTGAGTTCACAACTCGGGTCGACCTCAATGCTGCAGCGCAAACTCAAGGTCGGTTTCGCTCGTGCCGGGCGCCTGATGGATCTGCTCGAAGAAAACGGTGTGGTCGGACCATCAATTGGTTCAAAGGCCCGCGAAGTCATGGTCTCGGAGAGCGACCCCGAGTAGTCCGGCTTTGGGCTCGTTCCTCGCCGAAACCCTGCGTGAGCTGAGTTAGCGCGGGAATCGGGAACATGACGGTGACTCGGCGGGTTTCGAGTTCATGCGCAATCTTCTCTTCACGCTGGTTGCGGTCGTGTTGCTCGCGACCGCCTGTGGCCCGGACGAAAGAGCGACGGTACAAGGCGCAGCGGCAGTGCGACCACTGAGTGAAACCAGTGGCGTCGCTGCCGAAAGCGAACAGGCGCATGCACCATCGAGAGGTGCGCCACAAGTTGATGAGCCGCACGCAACACTTGCCGTTACGAACGCGACGGTCTGTGGTTTCGATGAAGACCTCGAACCGGATCGCATCGAGGTGGCACAGATCCCAGGCGACGGGCGCGAAAACACCGTGTCTGCGCTGGACTTCCCCGACGATGCATCGTTCGGTGAGCCACTTGTCGACCTGAACCGCATCTTGAGTGGCGGACCGCCGCCAGATGGCATACCTCCAATCGACGCTCCCGTCTTCCAAACGGCAAACACGGTGGACTGGATCCATTGCACTGAGCCGGTTCTTGCGCTTTCCGTGGATGGCGAAACCCGGGCCTATCCGGTGCAGATCATGACGTGGCACGAGTTGGTAAACGACACGTTCGGCGGTGTTCCCGTTGCTGTTTCGTATTGCCCGCTGTGTAATTCGGCACTCGCGTATCGCCGAGACCTAGGCGATCGCATCGTCACGTTCGGAACGTCGGGTCGGCTGTTTAACTCGTCGCTGGCGATGTACGATCGAGAAACCGAATCGATGTGGACACACTTCAACGGCACCGCAGTTGTCGGCACCCTCGTTGGTACCGAGCTTGAGTTACTTCCTATGCAGACGCTGTCGTGGCGTAGTTTTCTACAAGCCAATCCTGAGGCTCTGGTGTTAACTCGGGAAACGGGACATGAGCGCAGCTACGGCCAGAACCCCTACTCGGGCTACGACGACGTGACCACGAGCCCGTTTCTGTTCGACGGTGAGAACGACCCGCGCCTGCCGGCCAAGGAACGTATTGTGGGTATCCGTCGAGGAGACGACAGCGCTGCGATTGTGCCCGAAAGCCTGGCGTCGGCTGGTGTTCTCGCCACCGGGGTTGACGGCGAACTGTTGAGTGTGTGGCACTTGCCTGGCACGGCGACAGCACTCGAAGAACGGGCGATCGCAGATGGCCGAGACGTCGGCGCTGTAGGCGTCTACCTGCCGATGGCCGATGGCCAGGCTCTGAGCTTCATGAGCAGCAACGAGTCGGCGGGCGACGGTGGCAACTTCGTGGACGAGGAAACAGGCTCAACCTGGAACATCCAGGGCCTGGCTGTAGGCGGTCCGCTCGAAGGTCACCAACTGGAACGTGTCGAGCACCTTGATACGTTCTGGTTCGCGCTCGCAGCGTTCGAGCCTGACACACGGGTCATCAACCCGTAACCCACTATTGTCAGGATCATGCAGTCTCTGGCCTTGGTAGATCTGGGTGTTGGCCCGTACGTGCACGAGAGGTGCAGCACTCGATTTCCTGTGTACACCCGCGGTAACGCCGGCGAGGTTTGGCCCGAGGTCGCGTATCCCTTGTCGATCAGCCTGACGCGGGCGTTCGACGACCCGATGAACGCTGCGATGGTAAAGACCGGACTGGTGACCAACGCCGAACTGGCCGAGGGGAGCGGGTGCGCCGCAGGCGTTTTCGGCGGCTACATGTATCTGAACCTGTCGTTGTCACGGGTGCTGGCTGTTCGCTCTCCTGGCGTCTCGATTGCTGAGAACGACGCCATCTATCTCGGCAGCGAAGCGAGCGCTCCGCCCTATCTACCGAACAAGGCCGACCGCAGTGTGCGGGCAAGTCTCAACGCCGTTCGGTACATGATCAACGTTCTGCGTACCCGGTCACTCGTCGAGTTGCAAGCGGATCAGCGCATGGTCGCTGAGTGGAAACGACGTGTGCCCCGCCTTCTCGAAGCCGACGATCAGGCGCTTCTTGCCACGATCCGCAGCCTTATCCCGGTGGGTATGCAGCTGTTCAGCCGTCACCTCGAGGTGACCGGCAAGGCCGGTGCTGCCGTGCAGTTCCTGTCGACGTTTTGCGAGAAGCAGCTCGATGATCGGGCGTTGGCGCTGTCGTTACTGAGTTCGATCGGCGATGTCGATAGTGCTGCGCCCAGCACCGCGTTGTGGAAGCTGGGCCGGTCGGTAGCAGCTTCGCCCCTGTTGACGTCGGCGTTTGATCAGGGCCTCGACGGGCTGAGTGAACGGCTCGCGGAGTGTGAGCCCTCGGACTTCACTCGCGATTTTGAAACCTTCCTGGACGACTTCGGTGCTCGAGGTCCAAACGAGTGGGAGACCGCGTCGCAGACGTGGGGGACCGAACCACGGCTCGCGCTCGCATTGATCGACCGGTTACGCCTCGCGGAAGAAAAGCAGGATCCAGTTGCCCGAGCGCTTGGTCTCACAGCGGATCGCGAAGCAGTAACGGCTCAAACCCGTGCTCGTGTCTCGTGGCCGCTGCGTAAACAGTTCGACCGTGCGCTTTCGGCAGCGATGCTCTTCAGTGCCGGACGTGAACGTTCGAAGACAACGGTCGTCGAGCTCATTCATGTGAGCCGGCTACTTTCTCGTGAGCTTGCTGGGCGGGCCGCCCGCAGGACCGACGATGGCCAGTGGGAAGATATGTGGTTCTGCATGGCCGATGAGCTCGATGCCTACATCGCTGACCCGGCAGCGTTTGCCGACACGATTGCTACCCGCCGTGCTACTCGTCAGGCGCTCAGTGACCGAGTGCCTCCGTTCGTGTTCGAAGGCGAGATGCCGCCAGTCCAGAGCTGGCCATTACGCAGCCACGCGGGTTCTGAATCCCGATTGGCCGTGGGCGAGTCGATAACCGGTCTGGCGGCAGTGCCGGGTGTGGCCGAGGGACGAGCCTGTGTGGTCACCGACCCGTTTGATCCCGGGGACCTTGGACCTGGCGATGTACTTATCGCGCCACTGACCGACCCAGCATGGACGCCGCTTTTTGTTGCGGCCGAGGCCGTGGTCGTCGACGTCGGGGGCCAGATGAGCCATGCGGTCATCGTCGCTCGTGAGTTCGGCATGCCGTGTGTCGTTGCAGCCACCGACGCAACCACCCGGATTCCGCACGGAGCCAGGGTTCGGGTAGACGCAACAGCGGGCACGGTCACCTTGCTTGAGTGAGGCGCTGTTCGACGCGTCGGTCACATACCTGACTGGATAACCTCGCGTTGTGGTTCTTGCCCTCATTCTCCTTGTTGTGGGCATCGTCATCTTGACCTTTGCTGCGGACCATTTTGTCGAGGGCGCAGTGTCGGTCGCCGATGTGTTCAACATCTCGCCGGTAGTGGTGGGCGCATTGGTCATCGGCTTCGGTACGAGCCTGCCCGAGATGCTCGTGTCCGGAGTTGCAGCGGTGCAGGGCGACGCCGATCTTGGTGTCGGCAATGTTTTGGGCTCGAATGTCGCGAACCTGACGCTGGTTCTGGGTATTGCTGCGTTGATTGCAGTGATCAGTATCGACACGTTGACGAGCCGACGCGAACTCCCGCTCTGTGTCGGGTCGGTCCTCCTCTTTGCTGTGCTCGTCCAAGACGGCTTTCGTCGTTGGGAAGGCGTGGTACTCCTCGTTGCCCTGGTCGCGACATTGTTGTGGCTGCTTCGCAACGCTCATGATCATGACCTTGAATCACCAGCGCAGGAGCATGAACCGAAAGGTGCGATGGCAAGCGGCGTGCGAACGGTTGTCGGTCTGACCGGTACGGTCGGCGGCGCATGGCTTCTCGTTGAAGGCGCCACCAGCCTGGCCGATGAGGTCGGTTTGACCGGCGGGTTTGTTGGGCTCTCGCTGGTGGCTATTGGTACGTCGCTCCCTGAGATGGTGACCGCGGTTGTCGCCGCCCGTAGGGGCGAGACCGATCTGATCATCGGTAATCTGCTCGGTTCGAACATCTTCAACAGCCTGGCTGTTGGTGCGGTTCTTGGCCTGCTTGGCCCCGGTCCGCTCGAGGACAACAACCTTGCTGGCCTGGCGACGATCATCATGATCAGCGTTGTACTCATCGCAGCCGTGTTCCTCTACACCGGTGGTCGAGTCGTCCGGTGGCAGGCAGCAGCGCTACTGCTGATCTACCTCGGCACGATGCCATTCACGATCAGCACCACGATCGACTGTGCGGAAGAACCCGAGGCGCAAGAGTGCGTCGAAGTAGTGGCGCTAGCCTTACCCGGTGGCTAATTCTGTAGACCTGACCGGAACCCCTGTATCAGCGGTACCGGGCTCGTATTTCATCGAAACCTTGGGGTGTCCCAAGAACCAGGTCGATAGCGACAAGCTCGAAGGCACGCTGATCGCCGACGGCATGACCGCTGCTGAGTCGGCTGACGAAGCTGATCTCATCGTGGTGAACACGTGCGCGTTCATCGAGGAAGCCAGGGAAGAGTCGATCCACACGATTCTGGAGCTCGACCACAACCGCTCCGGCGACTCCAAACTGGTCGTGACCGGCTGCATGGCAGAGCGTTATGGCGATGAATTGGCCGAGGCGCTTCCTGAAGCAGACCAAATCGCAGGCTTCGGTGTGCCAGTAACTATTGGTTCCAAACCAAAGGCGCCCCTGCTCGACCTGTTACATCTGCCTCGGCCTCCGTCGCGTTCACCTTGGGCGTATGTGAAGATCGCCGAAGGCTGCGATCGCAACTGTGGATTCTGCGCCATCCCGACCTTTCGTGGCCCACAGCGCAGCCGAACCATCGAAGACATCTGCCGCGAGGTCGATGAACTCGACGCCAAAGAAATCGTCCTTGTCGCCCAAGACCTGGCTGCCTTTGGACGAGATCAAGGTAAGGGCGAACGATCCATCGTTCCCCTGGTTAAAGCAGTTGCTGAACGCGTCGACTGGGTCCGGTTGTTGTACTTGTATCCCAGTGATCTCAATGACACGTTGATCGATGCCATGTGCGAAACCGGCGTGCCGTACTTCGATCTGTCGTTGCAGCACGTGTCAAAGCCATTGATGCGTCGGATGCGCCGTTGGGGCGGTTCCGACGTCTTCCTCGAGCGCATCGAGGCGATTCGCTCCCGCGAGTCCGATGCTGCCTTCCGAAGCAACTTCATCGTTGGTTACCCCGGGGAAACCGAGGAAGACCACGATGCGCTCCTTGAGTTCGTCGAGCAGGCTCGGCTCGACTGGTGTGGTTTCTTTTCCTACAGCAAGGAAGAAGGAACCTATGCCGCAGATCTCGATGGGCAAGTTGATTCCGGCTTGGTTTCCGAGCGTTTGGGCGAGCTCCGGGAGATGCAAGATCTCATTACTGAAGAAAAACGTGACGAATTGATCGGTCGGCAGGTCAAAGTACTTGTGGACGAAGCTGGCGTTGCGCGCTCTCACCGAGAAGCCCCCGAAATCGATGGAATCATTCATGTTTCCGCGGATCTGCCAGTTGGCGAATTTGCGACGGTGACCATTGCCGATGCAGCTGGACCAGACCTGCGCGCCGAAGGCGCACTCGGAGATATGCACTGATGACTCAGGTCGTGCGGAGCTACCCGCTGTATGGGTTAGCAACTCCAGCGAACTTCATCACCGTGAGCCGTATTGCTCTCACGCCGGTGTTGTGCCTGATGGTGCTCGCAGACTCGTCAGCGCTTGGTACCTCATGGGCGGCGTTCGCTGTTGGTCTACTCATGGCCTTCACTGATTTGATCGATGGAAGTGTTGCTCGAGCCACGAATGGCTACAGCCGCAGCGGTGCCTTTCTCGACCCGCTCGCCGACAAGATCGTTATTCTCGGTGTCGGATTCACATTGGTGTCGGTCGACCGTCTCGGTCTCGCTCCCATGGTTCTTATTGCTGCCCGCGAAGTGATTATCAGCGCGATGCGCATCCGATTTGCCGTCAGTGGTATCTCGATTCCGGCGCGGCCTCTGGCCAAATGGAAGGCAACGGTGCAAGGCGCTGCGCTCCTGTTGGCCGTCATGCCAATTCTTAAAGGCAATCAACTGGTGGTCGACATCGCCATCTGGGCTGCCGTGGTCCTCACCGTGTTCACCGGCGCCCAATACCTGGTCGACGGCGAACAAGCCGCCCACCAGGCCCACGGGTAGCCGTCGTTCGCACTCGGCCGTCCGCAGAGGAGAGCCCGTAGCGGCGGGGCGACTAGCCTCGGGCGATGAAGTGTGAAGTTATTGCGGTTGGTACCGAGCTGCTGTTGGGTCAGATCGTGGACACCAACTCGTCCTATATCGGCGAGCAGCTTGCCTTAGCTGGGATCGACAGTCATTTCCAGGTAAAGGTTGGTGACAATGCCGATCGGATGAGGTCCGCCATCGACCTGGCGTTATCTCGAAGTGATGCCGTGATCTTGTGTGGCGGCCTGGGTCCGACTCAGGACGACATCACCCGCAACGTCGTTGCCGATGTGATGGGTGTGGAACTCGAGACCCGTCAAGAGTTGGTCGACAAGATCAGTGCCATGTTCAGCCAACGGGGCCGGCAGATGCCGCAGAATAACTTGCTCCAAGCCATGATTCCGGTTGGGGGCAAGCCCATACCGATCCAACCAGGGACCGCACCTGGTCTGTGTTGCCCCATCGGCGACAAGGTCATCTACGCCGTGCCTGGTGTGCCATGGGAGATGACGCAGATGATCGATGGTTTCGTGCTCCCTGACCTACGAGTGCGTGCAGGGATCACTTCGATTATCGCCAGTCGGGTGCTTCGTACCTGGGGCTCGAGTGAATCAGGACTGGCTGAGATGCTTGCCGATGAAATCACCCGTCTCGATACGACCGGCGAAGCCACCATTGCCTTTCTTGCCAGTGGAATCGAAGGCCTGAAGGTGCGGATTACCGCAAAGGCCTCGACCCAGGAAGAGGTCGATGCCAAACTTGCCGCCGAGGAGATAATCGTACGTTCCATCATCGGCGACGACATGGTGTTCGGAACCGATGACGACACGATGGAGAGTGTGGTCGTCGACCTGTGTCGGGCTCAAGGCCTGAAGCTGGGGGTCGCTGAGTCGCTCACAGGTGGGCTTATCGGGCAACGAATCACGTCGCATCCAGGTGTCAGCGACGTCTTCCAGGGATCTATTGTGTCCTACGCCGATTCGGTCAAACGCGATGTTCTCGGCCTCGAAGACGTCGCTGCGATCAGCGACGAGGGGGCGATTGCTATGGCCGAAGGTGCAGCACGTGTTCTCCTCGCTGACTGCTCGGTAGCAGTGACAGGCGTGGCAGGTCCGGCCGAGTCTGGCGGCTACAAGGCCGGCACCGTGTTCATGGCCACTCATGTCGACGGTGTTACCGAGTCATTGATGGTCGAGTGGCCTTTCGACCGGAAACGCACCCGAGAATTCACCACGATCACCGTGTTGAACCAGCTTCGGAAGCGACTGCTCGCTCGAGCCGCATGACCAACCATGCCGCCATCGACATCGGCACGAACTCCGTTCACCTGCTCGTCGCCGAGGTTGGTCAAGACGGCGAGTTCACAGTCCTTACCACCGACAAGGAGACGGTGCGCCTTGGCGACGGACCGGGAGATATCCGACTGCTGAGCGAGGACGCCATCAGCCGAGGTGTTGCTGCGCTGCGACGATTTGCAGCAATCGCCGACAGCTTTGACGCAACCATCTATGCAGTTGCCACCAGCGCGGTTCGTGAATCAGACAATGGCCATGTCTTCGTCGAATTGGCGGCGCAGGCTGGCGTGACCGTCGATGTGATCTCAGGGCCTGAAGAGGCCCGACTCATACACCTGGGTGTTCTGCAAGCGTTGCCAGTGTTTGATCAGCAGTTGCTGCTGGTCGATATCGGAGGCGGCAGCACCGAGTTTCTGATTGGTAAGTCTGGCCGAAGCCTGGGTGCTCGCAGCCTGCGGATCGGCCATCTCCGGCTTACCAATCGATTCTTTCCTGGTGGTGTGATTACGGCCGAGTCGGTAGCTGCGTGTCGGGTCTACGCCCGTTCGTTCATCGTCCCGGCCGTGAACGCGTTGAAGCGATTGGGGTACCAGACCGCGATTGGGTCATCAGGAACAGCTGAAGCGCTGGGTGACATGATCAGACTCCGCTCCCACGGCGAGTCCGTCGGTGCTGGTCTCGACACCGTGATCACCGATGATGGGCTCGATGCGCTGATCGACGAACTGGTGCAGTGGTCAACCCCCGAGGAACGGGCTGACGAGGTCGCAGGACTGGCCGTCAAACGAGCCGACGTGATCGTTGGCGGTGCAATCTTGCTCGATGAGATCTTCCGGGCCTTTGAGATCGATCGCATGATCACCAGCCCGTTCGCGTTGCGTGAAGGCGTCTTGTTGGATCGCACGCTCGGCATCGAGACGGGTAGTTTGCGGCTATCTGATCTGCGCCGTGATTCGCTCATGCGTATGGTCGAAGACTTCGAAGAGGATCAGCCCCACGTGCTTCATGCCACAAAGTTGGCATTGGATCTGTTCGATCAACTTTCTGATCTTCACGGCTTGGCGCCAGCTGATCGCGAGTTACTCGAGGCGGCGGGCCTGCTGCACAACGTTGGCTTGTTCGTGTCACACGCTGCACATCACCAGCACAGCGAATACATCATTCGAAACAGCGACCGACTGACCGGGTACACCGAACGTGAAATCGCAGTCGTGGCCCAGGTCGCCCGCTATCACCGGCGCAGCGCTCCCAAGAAGTCCCATAACCGGTTTATGGCACTGGCCAAAGCGGATCAGAATCGTGTCCGGTGGTTGGCGGGAATGTTGCGGATTGCGATTGCGCTAGATCGTACCCGGAGCTCGATCGTGACTTCTGTGTCGATCGATTCCACCGAGGATGCGCTCACCGTCGTGGCCCATGTCGCTGCTGGTCAGGACGCAACGGTCGAGACGTTTACTGCCAATGGTCGGTCGTCGTTACTGGGTTCGATAGCTAGGCGCGGTGTCACCATCACCGTCGAGGAGGAGGCGTCACATGGCTGACGAGGTTACATTTTTTGATGAGATCGAGGCGTATTGTTCGGAGCTGAGCGTGGCTTCGGGCGCACGCCTTGGCGTTCATGTCTCTACCAATTGCACCGGCTTCGATGTTCGTGTCGAACGGTGGGGTGCTGAACGGGAAACGGTTCACGAGGAAACTGGTCGATCAGGGACGTTCCATGAAGCGCCCGCCGACGCCGATTCGGATGGTTGTCACTGGCCAGTTTCGTTCGAACTTGAGATCGATCCGTCTTGGCGCAGCGGTTTCTACCTGATGACGCTCACAGCACACGGAGCGGCCGATGGCCGAAACGTTACTCATGCAGGTTTTGTGGTCCACGCTCCGGCAAGTGAACGAGGACGAGCACTTCTTGTTCTGGGAACGAACACCTGGAATGCTTACAACACCTGGGGTGGCGCGAGCCTCTATACCGGCGGTCATCAGGTGTCTTTCCGGCGTCCATGGCCACGCGGCTTGCTCGATCGTCCTCGGGTCGACCGTGATGACCGCAAGGCCCGGCCGGTGCGATTTGGTGAAGAACCCGATGCCGACGGCGAGATCTTCCAGGAATATCGTCTAACCCACGGGTATTCGCCAGCAATCGGCTCCACTGGCTGGTTCACGCACGAACGACGGTTCGTCGAGTGGGCCGAATCAGCGGGCTACGAGTTCGACTATGCGGTGTCATCGGACTTCGATGCCGTGCCGGATCTGTTGGCCGGCTACGAGGTCGTATTTGGTGTTGGCCACGACGAGTACTGGACCAGAAGCGCACGCGACCAGGTCGATGCACACATCGCTGGTGGCGGCAACTACGTCTCGCTATCCGGGAACACGATGTTCTGGCAGGTGCGACTGGTGGACGACGGGGGCGAACCAGGTCTCGACCACATGATCGGCCACAAGTACGGCGGCCACACTGCTGATCCGGTGGCAGCAACCGATGCCAGCGCAGAAATGTCTGGTTTGTGGTGTGATCCTCTGGTCGGCCGTCCTGAGTGGACCACGCTGGGTGCTGGCAGCGTGTTCGGTTTGTATCACCGCTTCGGCCAGGCCACGCCCCGTGGCACAGGCGGCTTCACCGTGTTTCGTTATGACCATTGGCTGTTCGAAGGCACTGGCCTTCGTTATGGCGATCTGCTCGGCGGCGACCACGGTGTGGTCGGCTACGAGACGCTCGGCTGCCCGATCCAGCTGGATGAGTACCAGTTGCCGGTGGTTCGCTCCGTCGACGGCATGCCGTCCGATCATGAGATCGTGGGACTCGCCTTGTCGAGCAATCTTGGTATCGGCGAGTATCCGAAGTCGATTTCGGCCCTCAACGACCAGGGCGACCTCGAGTTTCTGGCTGAACGTTTCTATGGCGATACGAGCCCCGAGAATCTGGCCAAGGTGCGCCACGGCAACGCGGTAATGGTCGTGTGTAAACCCCACGGGCCCGCTGGGGGAGAGGTTGTGACCTTCGGCAGCACGGATTGGGTGTTCGGTCTGGCCGACGACCGTCTTGTTGGTCAGGTCACCGCCAACATCATGAATCGTTTCCAGTAATAAGGCGAGATGCTGTCACACGGGAGACCTGTTATCGAATGCGATAACACTCTGCTAGTGTCCGTTCATGGACTGTGCAACGTTGATCCGGATCCATCGGACTCGCTCTGGATTCTCACAAAGGGAACTTGCGAAACGGGCGGCCACGTCTGCCGCTGCGATTTGCCTCTACGAGACCGGACAGCGAGTTCCTCGAGTCGATACGTTGGCCCGGATCCTCCGGGCCACAGGCGCAACACTGGTGGTCGATGCTTGGACCGACGCTGAGTTGGATGCCTCTGTTAGCGGCGACATTCTGTTGCAGGTGCTGGATCTGTCCGAACATCTTCCGTCGCGCCGACCGGGTGAACTTGATGCCCCTATCTTTGCGAAACTCGCCAGGTGAGCGACGTGCCAACATCGCTTGCCGACAAGATCGTCGTGCTCCATCGATCTCTCAAGGAAGCGGGCTTGGCGCACGCGTTCGGAGGTGCACTCGCGCTGGCGTACTGCACACAGGAGCCCCGAGCTACGCGCGATATCGACATCAACATATTCGTGTCGCCTGACGAAGTCGACCACATGGTTCCCGGCCTGGCTGTCGGGATTGAAGTGAGCGAAAAGAATCGGAGCGAGTTGGTACGAGATGGCCAAAGCAGGCTGTGGTGGGACGACACACCCGTCGACATCTTCCTGTCCAACCATTCGTTTCACGACAATGTGAGAGAAAACCTGCGGTTCGTACCGTTTGCCGACGTCGAAGACCTCCCGGTCCTTGCATGTACAGACCTGGCTGTCTTCAAGGCCTTCTTCGGACGTCCAAAGGACGCGATCGATATTGCTGCGATGGTCGGAGTCAAAGCAGTCGATCTTCGCCAACTTGATCGAGATGTTGCAGCGCTGCTCGGTGCGAGCGATGAACGAGCTGCATTCTTTGCCCTCGTGAGATCGGCTGTACCCGACTACGAGTAGTCGGCAAGGACACTGCGGGATTCGGGTGTATGAACGGGGATCTGACACCCTGGTCATATGAACGTTGGTTTTCTTCATCCGGGCCTGATGGGCGAAACGCTGGCTGCGAACTGTTCGGCTGCCACGTTGTGGGTCAGCGCCGGGCGAAGCAACGAAACCCGTAGCCGGGCCGAGTCGCACGGCATGGCAGAAGTCGCGTCGCTCGCTGAACTCGCGACTACCGCAGATGCGATCGTGTCCATCTGTCCACCGAACGCAGCGGTCGAACTTGCCACCCAGGTCGCGGCGACCGGCTTCTCCGGGCTCTATGTCGATGCAAACGCCATCAGTTCGTCTACGGCACGCCAGATCGGCGAGATGTTCGACGATTTCGTCGACGGCTCATTGATCGGTCCACCGGCTCACAATCCTGGCACCACGCGTATGTACCTGAGTGGCCTGCGGGCTTCTGAAGTCGCAGGCTGGTATCACGACAGTGCGCTTGATGCCCGGGTGATCGGCACCGATCCAGGTGCTGCATCTGCGTTGAAGATGGCCTATGCAAGCTGGACCAAGATCGGCTCAGCGATGAACCTGGCGATTCGAGCTCTGGCCAGGGCCGAGGGTGTCGACGACGCACTTGTCGAAGAATGGAACCTGTCGCAACCAGGTGCAGTCGAACGATCTGACCGAGTGGCGAAAGGTAATTCGCCGAAGGCGTGGCGGTTCACCGGGGAGATGGCGCAGATCGCGTCGTCGTTCGAAGAGGCAGGGTTGCCGGCAGGGTTCGCCGTTGCAGCCGACGAGATCTATAGCCGGATGGCGGGTTTCAAAGGCGCGACCGATGTCACGCTTGACCAGGTCGTCGATGCACTCAATGCCGACGGGGGCAGCTGAGTACAGTCAGTAAATGATCGATCTCAGTGGCAAGACCATTCTGGTAACCGGCGCGTCTCGAGGTATAGGTGCGGCGACGGCACTCGCGCTTGATCACGCTGGTGCCCGAGTTGTCCTGACGTACAGCAGCAGCGCGGCCAAGGCGCAGGAAGTGGCTGCATCCTGCACTAATGACCCGGTTGTGCTTCAGGTGGATCTGGCGCAACCAGGCGCAGCGTCGGAACTGTTTGACAAGGCCATCGACCAGGTCGGTTCTATCGACGTGGTGGTGAACAACGCCGGTATTGCTCCAACGGCAGATATCGACGCGACCGACCAGGAGTGGGCTGACGCATGGCAAACGACGATGCAGGTGAATCTGTTCTCGCTTGCTGACATCTGTCGCAAAGCGATCTCTCACTTTGTGCCAAACGGCGGAGGCACGATTATCAACATCGCCAGCCGTGCTGCCTTCCGCGGCGACGAGCCGAACATGATGCACTACGCCGCATCCAAGGGTGCGGTGGTGTCTCTGAGTCGGTCGATCGCTCGGGGCTACGGCAAGGATGGCGTGATCGCACACACCGTCAACCCGGGTTGGGTGTCTACCGATATGGCTACCGATTTCTTCGCGGCCAACCCGGATGCACTCGATGGTTTCCCTCTGGGCGAAGCCGTGCCGCCCGAGGAAGTTGCGAACACCGTCGCCTTCTTGGCCTCGGGCCTTGCTCGACATATCACCGGATCAACCGTGGAGATCAATGGCGCTACCCACGTCCGCTAGCCAGTCAGCTAATCGGCGGTTGGCCCGCCAGCTTCGAGATTCAGCGACGCAGAGTTCATGCAGAAACGCTCGCCGGTGGGCTGTGGGCCGTCGGGGAATACATGGCCCAGATGGGCACCACACTTTGCGCAATCGGTTTCGATGCGTTGCATACCCATGGTCATGTCGACCTTGCGGGTGATCTTGTCTTCGTCGATCGCTTGATAGAAGCTCGGCCAGCCGCAGCCAGCGTCGTACTTGGTGTCACTGATGAACAGTGGCTCGTCGCAGACAACGCAGTGGTACACGCCGTCGTCGGTGGTGTCCCAGTACTTGCCGGTGAACGCACGTTCGGTGCCTGCCTGCTGGGTGACCACGTATTGCTCTGGGGTCAGTCGTTCGCGAAGTTCGGCGTCGTCAACTTGGTACTCGGTCATGGCCCTAGGTTAGGCGCTCCGTCCAAGAGCTGGCACGTCGAGTGGCCTACGCAAGGACATCGCTGTGATGGGCGGTCATCTGGGCGCTGTAAGAACGGCTGAAGTAGTTCCACAGCTGTTCGCCGTACGTCTCGGGTCGATGTTCACTTGCCATCGCCCCGGTGCCGTTGCGGGCTTCTTCCGGGGTGGGCATGAAACCGGCATCGTGGTGATGGGGGCTGGCTTCGACCGCGGCGGCGTAGCGGGCATCGAGCGGCAGCCGGGTGAGTGGTGTGGTCAACGATGGACCATGGAAGTAGCCGGCCGAGTAACGCTCATCGTTGGTGATGACCCGGTGGGGGGTGGCCACCAGATAGTTGCCGGTCATCGACTGCAGGATCTCGCCCAGGTTGATCACGAACGTGTCAGGAATGATCGGCACATCGATCCACTCGCCATCAGGGTTCTGGACCTGCAGGCCCGGAGTGGGGCCAGGTGCGAGCACTGTCAAGAAACCAGCATCGTGGTGCGGATTCACACCGGCGCCGCCAGCGGGCGTTGGCGGGTAATGGATGAACTTGGCCAGCGACATTGGCTGGTCGCCGAACAGGTCGCGCAGATGGTTTGTTTCCAGGCCGAGGCCGACCGCTAACGCCGCCATGAGTTGATCGGCGAGTCCGGCGAGTGCCTCGATCCAGTGCAATGACAGGTTGCGGTGTTGATCGAGGACGCTGTCTGGCAGCCATTGGTTCGGGCCGAGAAGTCGGTTGTAGACGGGGTCGATCGCCGAGGTGGTCGGCCATTCGGTCCACACATCGATCTGCTCGCGCATGTCGGCCGCATTGTTGGTCGTCTCGGCGCCGACCGGTTCCCAGCCTCGAAACTGAGCCGACTGTGTCTTATCGATTCGCTGCTTGTCGGCAAGCGGCAGGTCGAAGAATTGGCGCATCATCTCGAACACATCGGCAGTCAGCTCGGTGTGGATGCCGTGGTTGGTGACCAGAGCGAATCCCACGTTGTGGCAGATGTTGGTGAACTCGGCACAGAACTCTGCGCTGGGGCCGTTGGGCCGACGCAGTTCGCTCACATCAACGATTGGAATCTCATGAAACGCCACGCGCTCACTCTAGTGAACGTGCTGCGTGCTAACGCCTAGGGCGTAACCCCGGCGAGATTGTCGCACCCCAGGCGTATGGTCCGCTTAGAGTCATAGCAGGAGGCCACCACGGTCATGAGTCAAGACAAACCGCGCCGGGGTACGGCAACCGCTTCGTTCGGTGCTGGAGCGCGCGAGAGCCATGACAGCTCAGCGTTTTATGCCCGGTTCTCGCCGCCAACGATTAGCGACGACAACGAGGTCACGCCCGTTCCTGATTCGGTTCTAGCCGAGCCGGTACGGGTCATGGATAGCCGTAAGATCCACGAGGTATTGCCTGAAAACAGCGTTGCGCTGGTGGTCACATCACCGCCGTACTTCGTCGGCAAAGAGTACGAATTAGCGGTTGCCGGTGATCCCAATACCCGTCGCGACGGAAATGCCATACCAACCACGTATCTGGAGTATCTCCAGATGCTGCACGATGTGTTTGCCAGCTGCCTCCGGGTTCTGGAGCCGGGGGGTCGTATGGCGATCAATGTGGCCAACCTGGGACGCAAGCCATATCGAAGCCTGTCGGCCGACATCATCCGCATTCTGCAGGACGACCTCGGCATGCTGTTGCGGGGCGAGATTATTTGGCAGAAGGCCGAGGGTGCCACCGGGTCGGTCGCCTGGGGTTCGTATCGCAAGGCCACAAACCCGGTGCTTCGCGATCTCACTGAACGGGTCATTGTTGTCAGCAAGGGTCGTTTCGATCGGGCGATGCCCAAAGGTCGCGCCGAAAAGGGTCTGCCCCACGAGAGCACCCTCAGTGCCGATGACTTCATGGAAGCCACGCTCGATGTGTGGAAGATCGCACCCGAGTCTGCTCGCCGAGTCCAGCATCCTGCGCCGTTCCCAATTGAACTGCCGCGTCGGTTAATCGACCTTTACACCTACCGCGATGACATCGTGATCGACCCGTTCCTTGGCAGTGGCACCACATTGCTCGCTGCGGAACGTACCGGTCGCCAGGGTATGGGTTTCGAACTCGATCGCGAATATGCCGACATCGCGATTGCCCGGCTTGAAGCCGAAAAGCAGCGCCCCAAGGTGCCGTCCTACGACGCTGCCCAGAAGGGTCAACTCGCCATCGAGTTACCCGACGACGGTCAGGATCGCCTCGAACACTTCCAGGCTCGTGCAACAAGCGTAGGCAAAAAGGCGGCCGATCTCGCCGAGCAAGTATTACGCAGTGCCGGATTCGAGATTGTCAAAGAGAAGGCCAAGATCCCCAAGCTGGGTTTGCAGTTCAGCTTCCTGGTGGCTGACAAGGAAGGCCGCCAGTACTATGTAGACGTTTCTGGCGCGTTTACGACCGTGCGTCCAGGGCTTCGGCGCACCGACACTATGTGGAAACTTCTTGGCCGAGTGCATGTGCTCAAGGCCCGCGAAGACTCACAGAACCGAAGTCGGGTGTTGGTTCTCACGTCGAGCCTTCCGTCGAACGGGAGCGAGGGCGACAAGGCGCTGCGGGCGATCGGCCCCCACAGCGTGTTTGATGCGATCGAGATGTTCGACGATGCCGCGGTGTCGCAACGACTCGCTGCCTATGCCGCTGGCGTCCAAGTTCCGATTGCTGGCTTCTGGACCGACGCCGATATTGCCGAGTTCGAAGAATTTACTGAGCGCCAAGTCTGATGCCTGCCGTCGCAACCGCGGTGGTGCATGCCGAACCACCGCTTGTATATCTCGCCGATGACCTAGACACTTTGCACCGAGTATTGGCTCTCGAGGTCGTTGCCCGAACCGACGCTGGATTGCTGAACGGACGGGCAGCCGAGATTCGCGATGCTCTCTTGTCGGAACGATGGGGCGACGCGGTGGTGAGTTGGATCCGTGAGACTGGCACCGGGATCGACGTGTACTCAAATAGCAGCGTGTATACCAACGAAGATCTGCCAGCAGATCTGATTGGTGCACAATTGCAGTTCGCCGCACTCTTCCGCGACGGCTGACGATGGTCGCGCTACGCACCGAGATCACCGAGATCGTTACCGGCTTAGCCATGTTGGGCTTCCGCGACCTCGACGAAGCGCTACGAGTGCGGCCGATGAGCGTGGTCAACCTGGAGACCGAACACTACGAACGGTTGACCGACGCACGTGCCTCGGGTTCCCATGATCGCGAGTTCGAAACGGCGTGGGAGAACGGGCACATCTTCGCTCGGGCCGACGATGGCCTGCGGGGGCGACCTCCGTGGAGCATTGAGTGGAAGGGTCCGCACAAACCACCGGGGTATGAGCAGGTGCCTGCTGACCTGCGCATCGATCATGTGTATTTAGTTTCGTGCAAGTACGGCAGTTCGATTCTGCACAACGTAAGCCCTTCCCATTTGTTTGACCGAGCACTGGCAGAGAAACGTGTGGAACGAGGCAGCGATTGGTTCGTTTCAACCGCACCCAGCGCGTACCAAGAGTTGTACACCGCATGCCTGGTCGACACCGGACTCGATCGCGACTACCGGGCCCTGCCTGCGCTGGCCGCCGACCTCGAAACCAGCGACCGCAAACGCCTCAAGGCTGCGCTGCCCAAACGAGGCCGGTTACCGGACAAATCTCAGCAGCTCTATGAACAATTCTCGATGGCCGTCGCAACTGCGTCTGCAGACCGATGGCGGTCGTCCTTGCGTACCGCACGCGAACGCGAAGCCATGTTGTGGCGGTTACTTCGGCTGCAAGCCGCGCCGTACTTCGTGTTGGGCGCGACCACCTCGGGCGAACCTCTGCGTTACCGAGTGGGCACCCCGTGGGACTTCCGAAACCGCTTCGAGTTGAAGTCGTTTGATGCCTGGCCTGAGTCTGCTGGCCAACCGATGGTCCGATGGCGGGCCGCGGTACTTGATCGTGATCACGCCCGCGATGTCGACAACGACGCGGCCACCGGCGATGAACTGTGTGTGATCGAAGGGCATGTTGAGATTCGTTGGACCCATGGGCGTTTCTCAGGGGCACCTGAGGCCAAGGTGCATCTGGACACCCACCCGCACCGGGTGCCTGGCTATTTCCCGCTCACATGACGGCCACACCAGAACGCCAGATATGAACCTCTGACGTGCACCGGTACGACCTAATCTCTGGTTGTGCCTGACGACGGAATTCTTGAACCGCTCGATGCCATGAGCGAGGCACGCGAGACGGCTCCGCCCCGGAGCGAAGGCTCGCGTGGCAGCGCTAGCGGTGGAATCTTAGAGTCGCTCGACGACTTCGCCGAGACGCCAGACAAGATCCGTTCTCGAGACGATGTCATGTCACAAAGCGGCGGTGGTGGCATCCTTGAATCCCTCGACGACATGCATGATGCTCGTCGTAAGGGTCTGGCCAAACGCGAGTTGTTCGTCGAACCGGGCATGCGGCTCGAACATACTCCTTCGAAAACCAGTGGCCCGGTCGTGTCGTTCATTGAAGGCGTGATCGTCGTGATCAAGGATCAACTCGGCAGTGAACACCGTTTCGATCCTGTGCCGGGCTTTTTCCGTCACGAGGGCGACCTCGTTGCACTACGATCGCCGCTGCTTCCGAAGAAGGCCGCGAGCTCAGTCACCGCGTCAGGTTCGATTGCTGCAGAAGACACGAGCGCCCGAGTTGCTCGACCGAGTCGCATTTGGGTCGAAGGCATCCACGATGCCGAACTCATCGAACGGGTGTGGGGCGACGACCTTCGCTACGAGGGCATCGTGGTCGAGCAACTCGAAGGTGCCGACGATTTAGCTGCAATGGTTCGCGAGTTTGGGCCAAACGACTCGCAGCGTTTGGGCGTGTTGCTCGACCACCTCGTCGACGGCTCCAAAGAGACCCGTATTGCAGCTCAGGTCGACGACCCAAACGTTCTGATCTTGGGTCACCCCTATGTCGATATCTGGGAGGCGATCAAGCCAGCCGCTATCGGCATCGACGCCTGGCCGACGGTTCCCATGGGTGAGCAGTGGAAAGAAGGCGTGCTCAAGCGCCTGGGAATTGGTGCTGCGCCGCCACAATTCTGGAAACACATTCTGGGCAAGGTCTCAAGCTGGAAAGACGTGGAGACGCCACTGGTGAATTCGGTGGAACAGCTCATCGACTTCGTGACCGAAGCCGAATAACCCCCCCCCCAGCGACGCTTCTTAGGAGCCTGGTGTACCTATTTGGTACACCAGGCTCCTTATTTGCTTTACGGGCGCGCCGCGTTGGAGCTTGTTACCGCTTCGCTGGCTATCGGTGTTGTGGTCTGTTCCGCAGTATCTCGTAGCTCAGAGTTGGAAGTTGGTGCGGTTGCATACTTCGCGGATCGAGAAACTGGTGCGGAGCCGAGAAACGTGGGGCAGGCTGGCCAACGTCTGGCGATGGATGCGCTCATAGTCGGCGACATCGACACACACCACGTGCACCAGGTAGTCGGCGTCGCCGGCCATCAGATGACAGCTCATGACTTCGGGAGTCTGGGCGATTGCGGCTTCGAACTCATCGAGAAGATGTTCTGACTGTGAGCTGAGCGAGACCTCGATGAAGACCGAGACCGTGCGCCCAATGGCAACCGGATCGATCAGCATCACATAGCGGTCGATGACACCGGCTTCTTCGAGGCGACGGACCCGCCGAAGTGCTGCGGAAGGGGAGAGGCCAACTCGGTCGGCAAGTTCGGCGCTCGTCATGCGACCATCGGCCTGCAACTCATCGAGCACCGCAATATCAAGCTTATCCAGATCTACCACTGCATGAGTATTGCGCAGTTTGGGACGATGGCGCACGAATCGGGTGTAGATGACAGTTGGGACGTCTAACTTTGCACGACATCGTCAGCCGGTTTTTCCTACGATCTCCACAAGCAGGACCGCAGGAGCAGAGGCATCGTGATCGTTGGCGTACCCACCGAAATCAAGCCAGATGAACGACGAGTCGGCCTCACGCCGTCGAGCGCTAATGAGTTGACGAACCATGGTCACGACGTGATCGTGCAGAGTGGTGCAGGTCTTGGTATCGGGGCCGAAGACAGCGACTACGAGACTGCTGGCGCAACGATTGCAGCCGACGCTGCAGCGGTGTTTGGTGGTGCCGAGATGATCGTGAAGGTCAAGGAACCACAGGCGATTGAACGGGCCATGCTTACGTCGGGCCACCTGCTCTTCACCTATCTGCACCTGGCCCCAGACGCAGCGCAGACTCAGGACCTCGTCGCGAGTGGCGCAACTTGTATCGCCTATGAGACGGTGACTGCCGCCCGAGGTGGGCTTCCGTTGCTCGCTCCGATGTCAAAGGTCGCTGGTCGTATGAGCATCCAGGCCGGGGCCCATCATCTTGAGTCGACCCAGGGTGGCGCAGGACTGTTGCTTGGTGGGGTCCCAGGTGTGCCGCCGGCAAAGGTTGTTGTCATCGGTGGTGGTGTTGTGGGCGAAAATGCAATCGAGATGGCGGTCGGTATGGGTGCCGATGTCACGGTGCTTGATCGCAACGGCGAAGCACTCGATCGACTCGCGAAACGATTCGGCACGAACCTGCGCACGGTGCACAGCAACGCAGCGACGACCTGGGACTTCGTGACCGACGCAGATCTTGTTGTCGGTGCGGTGCTGATCCCGGGTGCCAAAGCGCCCAAGATCGTGACCGAAGAGATGGTGAAGGCAATGCGCAAAGGGTCTGTACTCGTCGATGTTGCCATCGACCAGGGCGGCTGCATGGAGACCTCGAAGGCAACAACCCACGCTGCTCCCACCTTCCTGGTCCACGATGTTGTGCACTACTGCGTGGCCAACATGCCCGGAGCAGTTCCCCGTACCTCGACCTACGCGCTAAACAACGAGACGCTGCCGTTCGCGGTTGCCCTCGCAAACAAGGGTGCAAAAGCTGCCCTTGCAGCCGACGAACACCTCCGTAATGGCCTTAACGTGGCCAACGGAAAGATCACCGACTTGGCTGTCGCCGAAGCACTCGGCTACGACTATGTCGCACCGCTCGACGCCCTCGCCTGAGGCGCACTGAACTAACGAGGCCCTGATATGCCCGGCTTGCTGCCAGATGTAGACCCCGACGGCTTGATGGAGTACTCGGTGGTTTACACCGATCGCGCCGTCAACCACATGTCGCAATCCTTCCAACAGGTGATGCGCGATATCCATGCCGAACTGACCTCGGTCTACAACGCAGCCTCGGCTGTCGTGGTTCCCGGCAGCGGCACTTTTGGGATGGAAGCTGTTGCTCGCCAGTTCGCGACCGACAATAAGGTCCTGGTCATCCGCAACGGCTGGTTCAGTTATCGTTGGTCACAGATCTTTGAGCAGGGCTCGATCCCGTCTGAAGAGATTGTGTTGAAGGCACTCCCCGTCGACGACGATGCAGCAGCGCCGTCGTTTGCGCCCCACCCGATCGAAGATGTGGTTGCCCGGATCAAGGCGGACAAGCCCGCGGTGGTGTTTGCACCCCATGTCGAAACGTCGGCAGGCATGATCCTGCCCGACGGGTACATCTCGCAGGTGGCTGCCGCAGCCCACGATGTCGGGGCACTGTTCGCACTCGATTGCATTGCATCAGGAGCGATCTGGGTTGACATGCAGGCACTTGGTGTGGACATCCTGTGTTCTGCCCCCCAGAAGGGCTGGAGTGGCCCGCCGTGCGCAGGCCTGGTCATGCTCAGCGATGCCGCAGTTGCCCGTATGGGCGAAACCACAAGCACGAGCTTCTCGTGTGACCTCAAGAAGTGGCATTCAATCATGGATGCCTACCTGAACGGTGGGCACGCGTACCACGCAACCATGCCGACCGACGCTCTGCGGGCATTCCGTGATGTGGTCTTGGAGACAAAGGCGTTTGGTTACTCCGAAGCCAAGATGGCACAACAAGTTCTCGGCGATCGAGTCCGCACGGTTCTCAGCGATCACGGGTACAAGAGTGTCGCCGCCGATGGCTTTGGCGCTCCTGGTGTGACCGTGAGTTACACCACCGACCCGAACATCAAGAACGGTTCGGCCTTTGTCGCCCAAGGTATGCAGATCGCCGCAGGTGTGCCGCTGCAGGTCGACGAACCCGAGGGTTTCTCGACCTTCCGTCTGGGCCTGTTTGGGCTCGACAAGCTCAAGAACATCGACCGCACAGTCGACACCCTGGCATCCACACTGACCGCCATCGAACCCAACTAACGAACAGGTGCCTGGCACCGATTCGTTAGTTCAGAGGCGGGTGCGTTGTGACGTTGGATCGTAGAACGGGCGGTAGCTGGCGGTGGCGGGGTAACGCTCGCCGTTGACCTGTAGCTCGAAGGTCGCGTCGATGACGTCGGCCCGAGGCATATCGACGGGCGACTTCACGTATCCCATCCCGAGTGCCGAGCCGGCGGTGTGCCCGTAGTTGCCAGACGTTGTGTTGCCCACGAGCTCACCATCTCGCAAGATGGGATGGTCGTGGTACAGCAGCGGCTCCGGATCATCGAGTTTGAACTGCACGAGACGGCGGTCGAGACCGGCTTCCTTCTGGGCAAGCAGCGCGTCGCGTCCGATAAAACCACCAGGCTTGTCCCATGCGACTGCAAACGACAGGCCTGCCTGGAGCGGCGTGTCTTCGTCGGTGATGTCGTGGCCCCAGTGGCGGTAACCCTTTTCGAGTCGTAGCGAATCGAGGGCGTGATAACCAGCCAACTTCAGATCGTGATTGACCCCGACATCGGTCAGTGTCTCGAACACATGGGCTGCAAATTCGCTTGGTACATAGAGTTCCCAGCCGAGTTCGCCGACGTAGGTCATGCGCAGTGCAGTCACCGTTGCGTAGCCAATCTCGATCTGCTGCGACGTGCCGAACGGGAACGCTTCGTTGCTCAAGTCGGCGTCGGTCACCGACTCGAGGAAGGTGCGCGAGTTCGGACCCATGACCGCCAACACGGTGTACGCAGAGGTCACGTCGGTAGCCACAACAGAACCGTTGGCTGGCAAATGCTTGGTAAGCCAATCGAAGTCGCGAGTTTGGGTGGCCGCGGCGGTTACTACGAAGAACTTGTTTTCGCCGGTGCGAGTCACGGTCAGGTCAGCCTCGATGCCGCCTCGTTCGTTTAGCCATGCGCCGTAGACCGACGCGCCAAGGGCGACGTCGACATCGTTCGCGCAGATGCGATTCATTGCTGCGACCGCTCGAGGACCCTGAACCTCGAACTTCGAGAACGATGTCTGGTCAAACAGCGCGACGTTGTCGCGAGCAGCGGTGTGTTCGGCAGCGGAGTGAGCAAACCAATTCTGGCGTTTGTACGAGTACTCGTACTTCGCTTCTTCTGGCGTCGGTGCGTACCAGTTTGGGCGTTCCCAACCGGTGGCCTCACCCATGCAGGCGCCAGCAGCAACCAGCTTGTCATGCAGCGGCGAACGGCGGGCACCACGACTGGTTTCCTTCTGGCGATATGGCCAGTGCATTTCGTAGAGGAGGCCGAGTGTCTCGGTTGCACGATCGCGGACGTACTTACGATTGCCCTGGAACGGGTGGAAACGACGCACGTCGACATCGCCCAGATCCATCGGGGGGTGTCCGTCGACGACCCAATCTGCAAGCACCCGGCCGGCACCAGCGGCTGACTGGATGCCTACCGAGTTGAAGCCACTCGCAGTGAAATGGTCACGAAGTTCAGGCGTCTCACCCAGGATGTATGCATCGTCGGGCGTGAAACTCTCGGGGCCGTTGAAGAACAGCCGAATGCCGGTCTCGCCAATGATTGGCATGCGATGAATCGCAGCTTCGATCTGCGGCGCAAGATGGTCCCAGTCGTCCTCGAGCTGGATGAACGGTTTGTCGGGAAGTTCGTGGGCATCAATTGGTTTGGCTACGGGCTCAAAGAAGCCGACCAGGAGTCGTCCGGTCTCTTCCTTGATGTAGGTGTTACTGCCAGGATCTCGAAGCGTCGGCAATCCCTGTCCGAGGCCTTCGATGTGTTCGGTCACGAGGTAAAAGTGCTCGCAGCCGTGCAGCGGAATACTCGCACCAGCTTTGGCTGCGAGATGACGAGACCAGAGTCCGGCACAGGTGACAACAGCATCGGCAGTGATCTCGTGACCGTCGGTGGTGCGGACTCCAGTGGCCCTGCGACCAGAACCCCTGCGACCAGTGGTCATTATTTCGGCAACGCCGGTGTTCTCGAAGATCCGGGCGCCCATCTGTTTGGCGGCGTTTGCTAGTGCCATGGTGGTGTCGACCGGGCTGGTTTGGCCATCGCGGGGGACCCACACGCCGCCGATCAAGTCGTCGGTGTGCATGAGCGGCCAATGACTCGCCAATGTGTCGACGTCGACGTGTTGGATATCGATGTCGAAGCAGCTGGCCATGTCGGCGCCCCGCACGAGTTCTTCGAGCCGTTCCTCGTTGTTGGCAACAGCGATCGACCCGGTGCGCTTGAAGCCGGTAGGGAATCCGTCGAGTTCGAGTTGTTCGTAGAGCTCCGCACCGTAAGAAGCAAGCCGAGTCATGTTCTGGGTCGCTCGGAGCTGCCCGACCAAGCCAGCTGCATGCCATGTGGTGCCGCTGGTCATGGTGTTTTGTTCGAGTAAGACGACGTCGGTAACACCTTTCGCTGCCAGGTGGTAGGCGACGCTTGCGCCTACGATCCCGCCGCCAACGATGACGATCTTGGCGTTCATGGGGAGTTCACGCATGTTCTTGATGCTCCAAGGCTCTCGGTCGGCAAACTCGGTTCAACCTAGGCGGAGAAGCCTAAGTTAGTGTCCGTAACATTCAAGCTAGACGATCTAACAAGATGGTGATACGGTCACACTCCGCGAGTCACACTTCGCGAACATAATGTCCAGTCCACAGGGGGAGTGATGCATTCACCAACGATCGACCAGGCGAAGGCGCATCTGATGCCTCACTTCACCAAGGGCGCTGCCTGGAAGTCGGACCAACACGCGATTATCGACCGGGGTGAGGGCTGCTACGTATGGGATACCGACGGTACGAAGTACCTCGATGGCCTTGCTGGCCTCTTTTGCACGAACATGGGCCATGGTCGGCAAGACTTTGCTGCCGCGGCGATGAAACAGATGGAGAAGTTGGCCTTCTTCCCCACATGGGGTTTCTCACATCCGCCGGCCATCGAAGCAGCGACCATCATCGCTGAGAACGCACCTGGTGACATCGACGAAGTGTTCTTCGTGAATTCAGGTTCCGAAGCAGTCGAGTCGGCCCTCAAGTTTGCTCGTAACTATCACGTGAGCCAGGGCGACACGGGCCGTTACAAGGTCATCTCTCGCGAGTGGGCCTATCACGGCACCACCCTGGGCGCTCTGGCCGTGACCGGCATCCCCAAATTCAAAGAAGTCTTTGCCCCCATGATGTGGGACGGCGTGCACCATGTCATGAATACCTGCGACGATGAGATTCCTGAAGGCGGAACCGCCGCTGACCTTGCAAGCGTCAAGGCCATCGAGGCACGGATCCTGGCCGAGGGCCCCGAGACCGTTGCGTTGGTTATCGCTGAGCCGGTGCAGAACGGACGTGGCTGTGTAGTCCCACCCGCTGGTTATTGGCAGGAACTGCGCAAGTTGTGCGACAAGTACGGGATCTTGTTGTGCGCCGACGAGGTCATCAATGCTTTCGGGCGTTTGGGCCACTTCACCGGTAGTGAACGTTTCGGTGTGGTGCCAGACATGATCACGTTTGCCAAGGGCGTGACCAGTGCCTATCAGCCGCTCGGCGGCGTGATGATTCGACGCCCGCTCGTCGAAGCCGTGTGGGACTCCGAAGCTGGCTTCTTTAATCACGGGTCAACCTTCGGCGGCCATCCTGTTGCGACTGCGGTCGCCGTAGCCAACATGCGGGCCATGCAGGACGAAAAGGTCTTCGATAATGTCCTCAACAACGAGGACTACTTCAAGAACGGCCTGCATCAGATCATGGCCACCCACAAATGCCTGGGCGATGTTCGCGGCACCGGCTACTTCTACGCAGTTGAGTTCTGGAAAGACGGCCCGAATCGGGTGCCACTTTCCGACGAAGAAGCCAAGGCGCTACAGACGGGCGTCATGGCTGGTTTTGTGCGCGATGCCAAGGTGATGATTCGCCCCGACGATCGCGGCGCAACCATGCTGATTCTGTCGCCGCCGCTTATCGCCGATCGCGACGTCCTCGACGACTTGCTGGGTCGAGTCGACCAGATCGTCGATCGGGTCGGTCAATGGCTTGAGGGTCAGCACTAGATCCACCAGTGCGAAAAGGCATGCAATGGCTGTTCTCTAGCGTTTGATCTACGGTCCCGGCCATCCGGGAGGCTGAACAATGTCTGACATCTTGCAGGGTTGGTATGAGCGTGCTCGTGCCAACCCCAAACGCATCGTGCTCGCAGACCAGGGCGACGACCGAGCGATCCGGGCCGCGGCCCGCCTGCGTTCTGAAGGGCTTGCTAGTCCGGTGCTGCTGGGCGTCGATGTTTCGTCGCTGGCTGAACTCGACGATGATCGGGTTGCACACGCTGCCTTGCAGGCAACCGATGATGCAGCGGCCAAGGGGCGAACGCTCGATATCGATGATCCGCTCGTGATCGCAGCGCTGCTGGTGAAGTCAGGCTGGGCAGACGCCTGCGTCGCTGGTGCAAGTCGGGCCACGTCTGACGTGTTGCGGGCGGGGCTTCGTATTCTTGGCGTCAACGCTGCTGCAGGCACACTCAGCAGCTGTTTCTTCTTCGTATTGCCCGATGGTCAGCCACTCGTCTACGGAGATTGTGGTGTGGTGCCGGATCCTGATGCGGATCAGTTGGCATCGATCGCTATTTCCAGCGCAGCAACCTTCGAACAGCTCGCCGGCGAGACAGCGCGGGTGGCCATGTTGAGTTTCTCCACGAAGGGCTCCGCCGAACATCCGCGGGTGGACAAGGTTCGACAAGCGACGGCGCTCGTACACCATCGTGCCCCCGGGTTGGCTGCTGATGGTGAGCTGCAATTCGATGCAGCGTGGGTCCCCGCCATCGGAGCGTCGAAGGCGCCCGGTTCACCTGTCGCTGGCCACGCGAACGTGTTTGTCTTCCCCGATCTCGATGCTGGCAACATCGCATACAAGATCACTGAAAGGCTCGGAGGAGCGCTGGCGTTTGGGCCGTTACTGCAAGGCCTCGGCGGTGTCATGCACGATCTCTCTCGTGGTTGCAGCGCCGACGACATCGTAAACGTTTCGGTCATTGCTGGGTTGCAGAGCTGAGCCCGGATGCTGAATGACAACGGGGTTGTGAACAAGGTCACCAAGTAAGAACGTCGGAGGTCTAACTATCGCGTGATATGACCTAATAAGAGGTGACAAGGTTTGGTTCTCCGTGACCCCCAAACCATCCGTGGCACGAGTCCCACTGGATCAAGAACAAGTCGTGAACGCTGCTGCCGAGTTGGCAGATGCTGAAGGTCTTGATGCGCTGACACTTACCCGGGTGGCGAAGATACTTGGAGTCCGCCAGCCGGCCCTGTACCGCCATGTCGAGAGTTACCAAGACCTTCTCCGGCTCCTCAGTCTGCGAGGCCGTGAGCAGCTAGCAGCAGCACTCAGCGAGGCTGCGATTGGTGTGTCTGGAGATGAAGCTATCGGTGCAGTCGGCCGGGCATGGCGCGAAACCGTGCTTGCTAGCCCTGGCCTGTACGAAGCGACCGACCGTTGTCCATGTGCGGGCGACGAAGAACTGGAAGAGGCCGTCGAACGTATTGTTGGCGTGATCGCGCAAGCGCTCGTCGGGTTCGATCTTGATGATGATCACCGAGTGCATTCCGCCCGTGCGCTTCGTTCGGCGTTCCACGGCTTCTGTCATCTTGAGTCCGGCGACGGGCATCCGCACCCGCATGATCTCGACCTTACCTTCGACGGTTTGATCGAGTTGTTGTGTGCTGGCATCCGTTCACAAACACCAGCGGGGCAAACGGTCTAACCGTTCAACAAGGTCGGGGTGCGCGAGCGCTGCCGGTTGCCGGATCACGGTTGGGTGATCTCGGTGGGAGCCATGCCGTCTTTGTTGGTGGCAGCATTGGCAGCCATCTGGACCCAGACATTGGATCGACGTTGCGCAGGTGTGCGACACAGGTCAGCCATATACACGCCGTCGCCGACACGAGCTTTTGCTTCGGCCCATTCCAGTTCGAACGGATCCTGGTTCAGGTTGGCGGTGCGGTTCCGCTGGTTTCGTTCACTCGGGGATTCGCGCACACACGCCCTAACAACATGACCTGATCGGTACCGAAACCGCCTGAGCGATAGGCCGCAGCCACGACGGGGAGCTTGCGAAACATGCGGCGGCACGTATCGCGGCCCACTGCTTCGCCGTCAGACAACTTGTTGACATAGCTGGTCATGTTCTTGGCTGAACGATGACCGTCTAGTGGGTCCCAGCCTGTTCGCTGGCCTCGAGCAGATCGATCGACAATGCGTGCGCCCGACGCTTTGCTGCTTCGACTTCGGTCATCAGGGCAGCGAGATGGGCCGAGTCACGAATCCCGACCTCACGGATCGCATCAAGCTCATCGCCGATTGCTCCAACGTCGAAGGAGTCGTCATCGGTATCGAAGAAGCCAATTGAAGTGGAGACAGCAAGAGCCATGGGCTTGGGTTCGGTTCTGCAACTGCTGGGTGCGTAATGACCCAGATCGATCCACGGATGCCGCCCCGTTCCGCAGTCCCTCGTAGGACAGGTGCACGACCCACGGCTTCGCTTTTAATGCCGTGCGGGGTACAACGATCTTCGCTCACCCCTGTGACAATCTTGCCCCGCAAAGACCCACATCCAGAGAGAATCCAGAAATATCTCAAACCCAACAGCGACAACTAGCGAAGCCTCGTCGAGCTCATAACCCGAAGGTCGTAGGTGCATTGCTTGGGCTACACGGCATGCGCCCGTTGCGAAGACACAAACCAGCCCACTTGGGCCAGCTTTCTTCGTCTCTGGATGCGTCGTCACCATCGGATCTCAAGGCCGTGACTGCGGTGACTGCCGTGACTGCCGTGACGCTACTCTTCGATTGTGACTGGGCCCGGCGACCTCGATGATGTCCTTGCGGCCCTAGTGTTGCAGGCGGCCCGGGCTCGCACGATCGTAGACACGCAGATCGTTCAGAACCTGTGGAGCGGTTATGGGCAGATCCTGCGGTGTCGCCTCGAGGGTGGGGCTCAGCCCAGCGTGATCGTCAAGCACGTGCGCTGGCCTGACGAGCGGCAGCATCCCCACGGCTGGACTTCCGACCTGTCCCACGAGCGAAAGCTGCAGTCCTATCGCGTCGAGACCATGTGGTACGACCGGTATGCGCACCTGTGTGCAGACGCATGCCGGGTACCACGTTGCGTGGCCTTGGAGTCCAGGGCTGACGAGGTCATCATGGTCTTGGAGGATCTGGACGCGTCGGGCTTTGCTGGGCGACGCCAGCACGTCAACGAAGTGGAGATCGACGCCTGCTTAGCGTGGCTGGCGAGCTTCCACGCCTCCTTCATGGGGGAGCGTCCCGAGGGCCTGTGGGCCACTGGCACCTATTGGCACCTGGCCACCCGCCCCGACGAACTTGACGCACTCCAGGACGGCCCACTCAAGGCGGCGGCAGCGACCATCGATCGCCGACTCGCCAACAGCACGTTCCAGACCTTCGTCCATGGAGACGCCAAGCTGGCCAACTTCTGCTTCGACGACGACGGGCGCCAGGCCGCTGCGGTCGATTTTCAGTACGTCGGGGGCGGCTGCGGTATGAAAGATGTCGCCTATTTCGTTAGCAGCTGCCTCGACGAGGACGAAAGTGAGGCCATGGGCCCAGGCCTGCTCGACCGATACTTCGAGTTGCTGGGCGATGCGCTGGAGCGCTCGGGCAAGGCTCTGGACTTCGGAGCGCTTGAGGACGATTGGCGCGCGCTTTACCCAATGGCATGGACTGACTTTTACCGGTTCTTGCAGGGATGGAGCCCCAGTCATTGGAAGCTCCACCGGTACTCCGAGAGGCTCGCACGCGAGGTACTCGAGGCCCTAGACGCCACGGAGTTCCAGGAGACTCAGGAAGAACTATGAAACTCTCCACATCTGACCTGAGGGAGCTCGCCGACCTGGCGATTCTGGCCGCCAGCAAGGCGGGGCAGATGATCGCTCGGTCGCGGCCCCGTGAGATTCAGTACAAAGATATGCAACACGCGGCCGGGGGTGAGAGTTTGGCGTCTCAGGTGGTGACCGAGATCGACCGGCACAGCGAGGACATCATCCTCGACATCCTCACCCCGACACTCGAACGGTTCGAACTCGGCCTGCTCACCGAGGAACAAGACGACGACGGCAGCCGTTTGACCAACGACTACTTCTGGTGCATCGATCCCCTCGACGGCACCCTGCCCTTCATCGAAGGGTCGCCCGGTTATGCCGTCTCCATCGCTCTGGTCAGCAGCGATGGCACTCCTATGATCGGTGTTGTCTCTGAGCCCGTGGAGGCGACGGTGTTTCACGCGATCTTGGAGGTCGGGGCATTTCGTAACCGTCGTCCATGGCCGACCGGAAAGCGGCCCAGGGGAGAGGTCCTATCGGTGTTCGCCGACCGCAGCTTCGTGGTGAGCGATCACCATGATGTTGTCGTCGATGCACTGGGCCAGATCGCACGAGACATGGGCCTGGCCGGACTGCGGTTCCACCCGACCAGTGGTGCAGTGATGAACGCTTGCGGAGTGCTGGCCAACCCGCCGGCCTGCTACGTCAAGTACCCCAGGCCCACCGCCGGCGGCGGCAGCTTGTGGGACTTCGCCGCCACCGCGTGTCTGTTTTATGAAGTTGGCGCCGTCGCCACCGACATACACGGCGGCCCTCTCGACCTGAATCGGGCGGACTCCAGCTACATGAACCATCGAGGGGTGCTGTTCGCTACCGACGAGGTGCTGGCACAGCGGATTCGAGCAATTGATAGAGGGCTGAGCTGAGAATGTCTTCGTTCGACTCCGAGCTCCATGAAATCCATCCCAAAACGCCCGCTGGATGGCGCTCCTGGCTGCAGAAGAACCACACCACCAGCGACGGCGTGTGGCTGATCTACTACCGAGCGTCAACGGGTAACCGTCGCCTGAGCTGGGAAGAAGCGGTGCGAGAAGCGCTGTGTTGCGGTTGGATCGACAGCAAGGCCAAGTCAATCGACGACGAGCGCTACAAGCAGACCTTCACACCGCGGAAACCAAAGAGCGTGTGGTCGAAGATCAACAAGCAGCACATCGCCGAGCTCACCGAGTTGGGGCTCATGTCCGACGTTGGACTTCGAGCGGTCGACGTCGCAAAGAAGAACGGTGCTTGGACGTTTCTCGAGCCGCTCGACGCGCTCATCGTTCCGGCGGATCTGGAGTCGGCCCTGCAATGGTCCGACAGCGCGCGCGACGCGTACGAAGCGCTCTCGAACTCGGCCAAGCGGGCGGTGCTCTACCCGTTGTATTCGGCCAAACGCGAAGAGACGCGGGCGAAGCGCCTGGCCGATGTACTTGTTGCGCTCGAAGACGAGTAGCCGAGTAGCGCTGACAACCGGCCTGCTTGTCGCCATACTCGTTCGACCGCCCGAGTGGCGCACAGACACTCGCTAGGAACTCGTCGAGCGCCTCTGCCGAGGGTGGTGCTATCTCGCCACTGCTTCGTGTGACAGGAGCATCTGATCGACAAGGAGAACGGCAACACCAGTGATCGATGGCGTCGAGATTGGCTTGCCGCATCCACTCCGCCGTCCACCCAGTCGTCCACGCTGCTTGGGCGCTGAGCGCGGCGTAAGAAGCCACAGTCGAGCGACTAGCGCTCAACCGAGCCCAACCGTGTTCAACCAGGGTGGGTTTGGTGAACAAGGTGCAGGATTCCGTCCACGAGGGCATCTGGTTCCTGCTCTTGGATGAAGTGGCCTCCGGTCGCGAAACGTTGGTGAGGCTGGCCGGTGCTGCCCGGGATGCGCTCGATGAGGTGGTGGTCGAAGTAGCCCAGAATGGGGTCGATCGCTCCGAAGCGGCACAAGAACGGCTTTTGCCACGTCTCAAGCACTCTCCATGCCTGAGCAAACTGAGTGAAAGGCGAGCCTTCGTGGCCATGGGGCGACGCCAGTGCGGGAAAGATGAGAGGGCCAGCCTGGTAGGTGCGGTCGGGGAACGGTGCGTCGTAGGCAGCGGCTTCGGCGTTGGTCAGCTTGATTGCAGCTCCGGGGATGTCAGCGAGCCCGCGGCGCAGCGTTTCTGAGACGTTCATCGAATCAAGTTGGGCGGCGTGCTGTTGCCACCGCAGGAATGCTCCAGGATCGGGCGATGTCTGTTGCGCGGTCATCATCTGCTCCCGATGTTCGGGGTCGGGGAGCCCGCCATTCCCGATCATCACCGCGGCAAAGCGTTCCGGATAACGGGCGACGACTGCCATGCCGATGAGGCTGCCCCAGTCCTGGCCGAACAACACCGTGTCCTGAAGGTCGAGCTGTTCGACCAGCGACGAGACCCAGTCGATATGTCGGGCATAGGTGTAGTCGCTCTTCTGCGCTGGTTTGTCAGAGCGGCCGAAGCCGATGAGGTCGGGGACAACGACCCGGCAGCCTGCTTCGACGAGGCCGGGGATCATCTTGCGGTACAGATACCCCCAGGTGGGCTCGCCGTGGATCAGCAGCACCGAGCGTCCTGTCTCGGGCCCCACGTCGACGTAGGCAAGTCGGAGCGGAATGTCGATGTCCGATGCGGTGACTGTTGCGTAGCTTGGCTGGTATGGCCAGTCCGCGAGGTCAACAAATCGTTCGTCGGGCGTTCGTTGTACGTCCACGGGCATCTCCAATGTTCGGCTTGTGGGTGGGCATGACGGCCCGGGTGTTCTTCTCTACCATTGCACCCGTGGCAACAACTCCCGAGAAATCTGGCTTCCTTCCACCACGATGGTTAATTCGCGGTGCTTGGAAGGTCCACAAGGCGCTGTATCGCTGGAGCGGTCAGCGGTTCGGTCTACGTCGGCCGAAGCCAGGAACGCACGGGCTTGCGCACCTGACCACCATTGGCCGACGCAGCGGTCTCGAACGAAGCGTGATGATCGGCTACTACGAAGATGGCGGTGACTATGTGACCATGGCCATGAATGGTTGGGGTGCTGCTGAACCAGCGTGGTGGCTCAACCTGCAAGACCATCCCGATGTCACACTCACCCTGACCGACAAGACCGTCAGCGTGCGTGGCTCCGCTGCCGAGGGCGACGAACGTGACCGGCTCTGGGAGCGTTGGTGCGCCATCGACAAGGGGCTCGAAGGGTATGCAGCTCGCCGACCGAGGCAGACCGCTGTGGTCGTGCTGAGCCCAACCGCTACCAGTAGCTGAGGGCGCCTTCGTACAAGGTGGTCAGCACTTCGCGATCAATTTCGATTGGGGCGTTGTCGAGCAGGCGGCGCTGGGGAAGCGATCCTTCGACGAGAGCGGGTACGTCTGCGGCTTCGTAACCAACACCGATCAGGCCGTTTGGCATGTTCGTTGCCTTCATCAGCTCAACGAGTCGATCGCCAAGCGCAGGACCTGCTTCGGCCGGACCGAGGTCGGTGGTGTCGACGCCAAGCCAGCGGGCGCCGTCGAGATGTCGCTCAGGGTTTCCTGCCGACGTATGGCGGAACACCGACGGCGAGTTGACCATGACCGACATGCCGTGGGGGACCATGGGTTCGCCTTGCGGATAACCGTGCGGACAGAAGTCCTTGACCAGACCCGCCACTGAGTACGACATGCCGTGGGGAGCATGGCACCCAGCATTGCCGAACGCGATGCCAGCCAGGGTCGATGCCCACATGAGTTGGTGGCGAGCTTCGGTGTCGGTGGCATCGTGCACGCCCCGCTCAAGGAACAAGCCGATCAGGCGAAGTGCTTCGCCACAACCAAGATCACTCCACGGGTTAGCGCCCTGGCTTGAGGGGCGCATGAACGGCGTGGCGGGCGCTGGGCGCTGGGTATATGGCCGTGCGGTGTAGGACTCAAGTGCGTGACTCAGGACATCGAAAGCGCTCGCGGAAACAACGTTGGCTGGCAAGGTCGAGGTCACGTTCGGGTCGATGAGTGCCCGCGTCGGTCGCAGCATTTTTGAGGCAATGCCGGTCTTGGCTTTCATCTCGAGAAGGTCGAACACGGCAATACCGGTGCATTCGCTTCCGGTGCCGCTGGTCGTCGGGCAGGCAATGTGCGGTTTGAGCGTTCCGGGCACAGCAACGCCGCCGCCGATGGGCGCATTTACGTAGTCCAGGAACTCGGCGGGATAGGTGGAGTACAGATTGGCGGCCTTGGCGGTGTCGATGACCGAACCACCACCCACCGAGATGAACCCGTCGACATCGGCATCATTGGCGAACTTGACGCCAGCCTTGAAAGATTCGTCGGTCGGTTCGACCCGGACATTGTCATAGAGAGCGACATCGATCCCCGCAGCATTGAGCGAGGCCAACACAGTGGCGACATGTTCGGTGCCAACGAGCGCATCATCGGTAAAGACAGCGATCCGTTTGATGCCAAGGTTCTTGGCAATGTCGCCAGCTTCTCGCAAGCACCCAGGGCCAAACGTGATGTTCGACGCGTCGATGCTGAATGCGTCGTCGCCAGACTCAAGTGCGACGTCGTAGTAGCTACAGAGCATGTCGGTTCCCCCGGATGATGGCCAGCGCAATCGGCGGGCACGATGTGAACAAGTTACTTCGTGTCGCGACCTGGCAACGTAGAATTGTGAGTCCGCTGCGTGGAAAGGCGCTTCCCGAATGCAGCAAGAGATCGAGTGGCATACCGATCGAGTAACTCGCACGGTGTACGCGACGGACAACTCGATCTATCAACTCACACCCGATCGCGTGGGACTGCCTGACGATGCTGCACAGATAGCAGCATCGCTACGAGCGAACTTCTTGTTGGCCGAACCGAAGGCCATAGTTGCTCGTGGCGGGGGTACCGGCACGAACGGCCAGAGCCTGACAGAGGCCACAACGGTCGACCTCAAGCGCAACATGAATCGTCTGGTGCACGTCGACGTCGAAGCAATGACCGCGGTTGTCCAACCTGGCATGGTGACCGCTGAGCTGAACGCCGAATTGGCATCACATGGTCTTTTCTGGCCACCACACACATCGACTCTGAACCGGGCGACCGTCGGTGGCATGATCTCGACCGATGCAGCCGGCAAGGGTTCACTTGTCTACGGACGAGCACACCGCCATGTTGAACGGCTCGTGATGCTGCTCGACGACGGCACCGAATGGATCGCCGAACCGGTGACCGAAGATGAAGCCGAACGTCGGGCCAATGAACCAGGTCGTGGGGGACAGCTGTGGCGGGCTCTGCTGGACATGACGATCCCTGAAGCTGCGAACCTTGGCCTGCCGGAATTGGCTCGCGGCTTCAGCGGGTACGGCCTAGACCGCCTGCGCGTCGATGGCAGAGTGAACCCAATCGCACTCGTCTGTGGAGCAGAGGGGACGCTCGGCATTCTGGTTGAGGCCACGATCAGTTTGAGCCCGATTCCCGAGCTGACCCGGCTCGTTGTTGCCAGCTACGACACCTTCGGCGATGCGCTCGAGGATGCCGTTGTGTTGCGAGAGACCGGGCCGATTGCGATCGAATCATTCGATGAGACAACACTCGAGCGTGGCCGATCATCACCTGCTTGGCCAGCGCTTGGCGCTGCAATCGGTGATCACCATGGCGCAGTCTTATTGCTGGAGTACACCGGCGAGGCGGCCGAGGACGTCGAGGGGATCATGGCGACAATCGAAGCCACCGGACGCAGCATCGCTCGGCGGGAGATTGAAGGCGCAGCCGAGCAGTCAGCGATTTGGAAGGTGCGAGCCGATGCCGTCGGCCTGCTGGCCAAGGTCTCGGTGGGTGGCCCCGAGCTGTCTGCTCGCCCGACTGCCTTTGTCGAAGACTGTGCGGTGCCGGTCGCAGAGATGCCATCGTTCATTGCTGGCTTCCGTAAGACCCTCGACGACGCCGGACTGATGTACGGCATGTTTGGCCACGCCGACGTTGGTTGTGTACACGTGCGACCAGCACTTGACCTGACCGACCCTGGGCAGCGAGAACTCGTGGCAGAGGTCACCCAGAAAGTCATCGACCTGGTGGCCAAACACGGTGGGTTGGTATGGGGCGAACACGGTCGTGGGTTCCGAGGCGCACATATCGACCAGGTCCTGCCACCTGAGACTGTGATGCTCATGCGTCGGGTCAAGAGTGCTTTCGACCCGCGAGACATCTTCAATCCAGGCAAGTTGTACCGGCCGCTTGACGCGACTTCGCCGCTGCTCGATGTCGATGACCCGGCGATGCGAGGCGAACTCGACGCTCGGGTGACGCTGACCGTGCGCCGAGAGTACGACTCCGCCTTTGCTTGCAACGGCAATGGACTTTGCCACCACTACTCGGCTGACGAAGTGATGTGTCCGTCGTACAAGGCAACCGGTGACCCTGCCCTGTCACCCCGTGGCCGTGTCGATCTACTCCGTTCGTGGCTCAGCGACAAGGGCGGTGATCCAGGCTTTGAGGATTCGCTGGCGGCGAATCTGCATGAGTGCCTGTCGTGTTCGGCCTGCTCGGGTCGGTGCCCGGTCGAGGTCAATGTCCCTGAGCTGAAGTCGCGGTTCTTCGACGACTATCACACCCGTAACCGTCGGCCGCTGAGCCATCACCTGATGAGTCGCTTCGAAGAGATGGCGGTGTTTGCTAGCCGTATCCCTCGCCTCGCCGGTCTTGGGTTGAAACCGGCCGAACGTCTTCTCGGCCTGGCCGATTTACCTGCACCGAAAGGTAAACGAGATACCACGCTCGTGAAATTCACCGGCCAACCTGGTTTCGACGTTGTCCTTGTTCCCGACGTATTCACGTCGGCCCTCGAACCAACAACACTGACCCAGGCAGTGCGGGTCCTCGAAATGTTGGGTTACCGCACTGCGGTCGCTCCGTTCAGAAGCTCGGGGAAGTTCGATCATGTCAAGGGCCGCCGCGGTCGATTCCTAAACGCCGTGGAGCGACAAGCTGAACTGATTCGATCGATTTCTGCGTCAGGCGCAACACCAACGGTCATCGAGCCAGCGGTGGCGTTATTGCATCGCCATGAATACCCCTCCATGTTGCCGTCGTATCCAACAGCTGATGTCCAATCGCTGGTGCAGCTACTCCTGAACCGGGCTGATCGCCTGCCGCAGGTGGGTGCCAACGCGTCGGTGATGCTGTTGGGTCATTGCACCGAACGGGCAACCGAACCAGCGCTTGCCGCAGGGTGGGCAGACATCCTGAGAGCTGCCGGCTACCAAGTCGAGGCTCCTGAAGTCGGCTGTTGTGGCATGGCAGGTGTCTTTGGACACGAGGCAGAGAATCAGAAGATGTCCAGAGAACTCTGGGATATGTCGTGGGCCCGCCAGGTCGCTGAGCCAGCGGCGGCACGCACGGTGGCCACGGGATACTCGTGTCGCTCACAAGCCAAACGTTTCGCCGACGCCGAGCTCGACCATCCGCTCCATTTGTTGCTCGGCTGACCAGGTTGCGTGAATTACCACCGCAGAATGAAACCTTCTCACGGTTCTGTTATAGGCTCTAATTCGTTCTTGGGGGTCGGGATTGGTGCTCGACCACTGCACAACCTTCACCACTTGTAAAGGATCTCACATGACGCGAATGACACCCAGCGAGGCCTTCGTCGAAACTCTCGTCGCTCACGGCGTGACGACCGCATTCGGCATTATGGGCTCAGCGTTCATGGACGCTATGGACATCTTCGCCCCTGCCGGAATCGAACTGGTCCCGGTTGTGCATGAGCAGGGAGCTGCTCATATGGCCGACGGTTACTCACGGGTAAGCGGCAAACAGGGTGTTGTTATCGGGCAAAACGGACCAGGCATCTCCAACTGCGTAACCGCCATTGCTGCTGCGTTCTGGGCCCACTCGCCCGTCGTGATCATCACGCCCCAGACCGGCACCATGGGCATCGGCCTCGGTGGTTTCCAAGAAGCCAACCAGCTGCCCATGTTCGAAGAGTTCACCAAGTATCAGGGCCACGTCAACAACGAACGACGGATGGCCGAGATCACGTCGCGCTGCTTCGATCGTGCACTCAGCGAAATGGGTCCAACCCAGCTGAACATTCCTCGTGACCGCTTCTACGGTGACATCGATGTCGAGATCCCACAGCCCGCACAGTTCGGTCGCGGCGCCGGCGGCGCCAAGGAACTCGACGAAGCTGCCGACCTGATCGCCAGCGCAACCAACCCGGTACTGCTTTCCGGCGGCGGTGTTGTCATGGGCAACGCCATGGCTGAGTGTGTCGCTTTGGCCGAACGCCTGGGTTGCCCGGTACCGAATACCTACTTGCACAACGACTCGTTCCCCGCATCTCATCCGCAGTGGGTTGGCCCACTCGGGTACCAAGGGTCCAAGGCCGCTATGCGCCTGATCTCCGAGGCCGATGTCGTCATTGCGCTCGGTACTCGCCTCGGCCCGTTCGGCACACTGCCACAACACGATATGGACTACTGGCCAGCCGACGCCAAGATCATCCAGATCGACGCAGACAACACCATGCTCGGCCTGGTTAAGCCAATATCTGTTGGCATCCACGGCGACGCCGGCGAAGCCGCTGTGGCGTTGCTCGAACGCCTTGCTGATCGCGAACTCGCCTGCGACGCAACCCGCGATGCCCGGGCCGCCAAGACCGCCGAAGAGAAGAAGCGGTGGGAAGACGAACTCGATGCCTGGACAAGCGAGACCGACGACTGGTCAACCGAGGCCATCGAAAACGCGAACGACATGCCTGGCGACTGGCTCCACCCACGCCAGGTTCTGCGTGAGCTCGAAAAGGCCATGCCAGCTCGGGTCATGGTGTCCACCGACATCGGCAACATCAACTCGGTGTCCAATAGCTACTTGCGTTTCGAAGAGCCACGCAGCTTCTTCGCCGCCATGAGTTGGGGTAACTGCGGCTACGCACTGCCCACGATCATTGGTGCCAAGAAGGCTGCTCCGGACCGTCCAGCCGTTTCCTACGCTGGTGACGGAGCCTGGGCCATGAGCATGACCGAGATCATGACCGCAGTCCGGCATGACATTCCCGTCACGGCAGTTGTGTTCCACAACCGCCAGTGGGGTGCCGAGAAGAAGAACCAGGTCGACTTCTACGGCCGCCGGTTCGTGGCTGGCGAACTCGACGGTGGTGAAAGCTACAGCGACATCGCAGTTGCGATGGGTGCCGAAGCCATCCGCGTCGACAAGATCGACAACGTAGGCGCAGCGCTCACCGATGCAATCAACGCACAGATGAACGAAGGCAAGACCACCGTCATCGAGATCATGTGCACCCAGGAACTGGGCGACCCGTTCCGCAAGGATGCGCTCAGCAAGCCTGTGCGCCACCTGCCCCAGTACAAAGACTACGTATAAGGGCTGCGTTTCACCGCTCCGCTTGGGCCGGCGTTCGTCGGACATGGTTTTGGGTGGTGAGGGGCGGTTCGTCCCTCACCGCTGCCCGCTCGTCCTGTGTTTCTTCGCTCCGCTTGGGCCGACGTTCGTCGGACATGGTGACCAGTGCTCCTGGTCGCCTCGTCCCTCGGCTCCGCCCGCTCGTCCCTCGCTCCTGCCAATGTTCTTGACCCGCGACTTCCTCGATAGGTTCTGCACGTGACTGAGTTCGCTACCACTGCTGATTTGTTTGGGTTTGAGAGCGACCTGAAGGTTGAGGTTCTTGACCCGGGTGAGTTTGCTGATTATGTGCCTGAGCTCGACGGGGCGTATCGGTTTGACCCTGAGGTCACCCAGGCCATCTTGGCCGGTTTCACACACAATCGCCGTGTGTTGGTGCAGGGGTATCACGGCACTGGCAAGTCGACACATATCGAGCAGGTAGCTGCCCGGCTGAACTGGCCGATGGTGCGGGTTAACCTCGATGGTCACATCAGTCGGATGGACCTTGTCGGCCGCGATGCAGTCGTGGTGCGCGACGGTCAACAGGTCACCGAGTTCGTCGAAGGTGTATTGCCGTGGGCGATCCAGCGGCCTGTCGCTCTGGTGTTCGATGAACTTGATGCCGGGCGTCCCGACGTCATGTTCGTGATCCAGCGGATCCTCGAACGCGAGGGTCGTTTCACCATGCTTGATCAGAACCGGGTGCTCACGCCGCATACTGGTTTCCGGCTGTTCGCCACAGCCAACACGGTTGGTCTTGGCGACATGACGGGTCTCTACCATGGGACCCAGCTGCTTAATCAGGCCCAAGTCGACCGTTGGAACATCGTCGCCCGGCTGGACTACCTGGAAGCCGACGCCGAAGCGGAGATCGTGCTCGGGCGGGTTCCGGATGCCGCTCAGGTCACCGAAATGGTGGCCATGGCAGACATGACCCGTCAGGGATTCATTGCTGGTGACATCTCCACGGTGATGTCGCCCCGCACCGTGATCGATTGGGCCGAAAACACCGCCATCTTCGGCGACATCCGTCGAGCCTTCGAGCTGTCGTTCTTGAACAAGTGCGACGAAGCCGAACGGCCAATCCTCGACGAATATTGGCAGCGCGCCTTCGGCAACCAGTGATGCTGCATGTCTTCGTTGGCGAATGACTAAGGCGCTTGAGCGGCAACGTTCCGCTGCGGTACGTGCCCTCGGCCGCGATCCAAAGGCCGAGTTTCGGGGCGGCAGGCTTACGAGTGGGAACAAGTCGGTCGATATTGCCTCGCCGTTCCTGACGTTGGCCGACAATCAGACACCAGCGGTCATGCGTGGCCTCGGCGACGCCGTAGCACTGCTCCTGCGACACACGGACCGTGATCTGCACGCGTCGTTGGTTCCGGAAGACCCACTTGAGCGGGTCATCTTCGACCTGCTTGAGCAACTGCGATGCCAGGCACTGGCGCCGGACCTGAAAGGTGTGCGGGACAACCTCGCAGCGGCCTCTGAAGCCTGGTGCCAGAATGCTCGAGCCAATGGTGTTGCCGAGAGCGGCGTAGGTCTCCTCGTGTACACCCTCACGCATATGGCGCGTGCCCGGCTGCGGCTCGGCATGACCGACGAAGAGATCGACAGCATCATCGAGATGCCACGAGGTCGCCTGGGGCTTCTGATCGGCCACGCTCTGAAGGAACTGCCGGGACACATCGACGATCAAGCAGCGTTCGCTATCGATTCATTGGAGATCGCCAGGCTCATCACCGAACTGGCCGAAGCCAACGAGTTCGCTGACGGCACCGCCGGCTCAGCTCGCTACCAGATGCTCGTGCCCCCGGAATGGCTCGACATGGACGACGGCAGCGACGACGGCTCGACCGGCATTGCCATTGCGCATCTTTCTGTCGAGGACCGTGAGCAGACGTTGACTGAGCTCGGCGACTACCGGATCTTCACCACTGAATACGACGTTGAACAGCACGGGAGCGAGCTCTACTCGCTCGCGCAGCGACGCAAAGCCCGGACGGACCTCGATCTGCTCGTGCAGGCCCAATCGGTGAGTGCCCAGCGGATAGCGCTCCGGCTACGGCGACTGTTTGGCACGTGGGAAGCCGACGAGTGGCGGTTCGGTGTCGACGAGGGAATCGTCGATGGGCGGCGGCTACCCCAACTCATCGCTAATCCCATGGCTAGGGAAGTCTTTCAAACCCCTCGCCATGTGTTGCGCAGTGACACAGTCGTGAGCATCCTGATGGACAACTCAGGTTCGATGAAGGCACAACGGTACGAGACATTGGCGGTGCTGGCCGACACCTTGAGTCGGGCCCTGGACCTGGCTCGAGTGCCACACGAAATCCTGGGTCACACCACGGCAGCATGGACCGGTGGCCGGGCAATGACCGATTGGAAGGCAGCCGGAAAACCCGAAAACCCCGGCCGGCTATCCGAGGTGTGTCGGGTCGTCTACAAGGACGCTGACACGACATGGAAGCGGTCCAGGCACTCGTTGGCGTCTATGCAGCTCACTCGTCACTTCCGTGAGAGCATCGACGGCGAAGCCATCATCTGGGCCCACGGCCGGCTCATGCGCCGGCCCGAACGCCGCAAGGTGTTGGTCGTCGTGTCCGACGGAGCACCCGCCGAAGCGGCCACCAACAAGGCGAACCGTCGCGGATATCTCGCTGACCATCTCGCCAACGTTGTCGATTACATCGAACGCCGCACCCCGGTCGAGATCGGAGGGCTGACTGTCGACCACGACGTGAGCACCATCTTCCGTCGTTCAACGCCGATCGATCTCGATGCCACACTCACGATTGGGGCCTATGGCGTATTCGAGGAACTGTTTCACTGAGAGAATCGGTGGTCGGCTACCCCCGATAGTCGCGAGTCCTACCCAAATCCGCGGCGAGACGTCTGTCTGCGCGCCTTGCCACAATCTTGCCGAATCGTTGGCAGATGCTTGCAGGGCCACTGGTTCGCTTTAAGCACTCGACAAACCAGGGGACCAGCGACCATGGCAGACGCCAACACCGAGCCGAACACCGAGACCGACCCGCCGGCAGGCACGATGAGCAGGCGTAAGGTGCTTGGAAGTCTGGCTGCGGGAACGGTGGTGTTAGGTGTGCCGAGTGTCGCCGCTGCACAAGAGGGCCGACGTGGTCGACGGGGCGGCTCCGCCCGAGGGCGAGGCGTCCCCCCAAACGACGGTGGTCAAGCAGTTGGCCCAGCGCAGTTTTCCCGCATCTTCGAAGGTGCGCAGCCGTTTGATGAGGTCGATGATGAACTCACAGCCATGCTGGCCGAACTCGGCGCCCGTGGCGGTCTGCTTGATGCCAAGGATCCGCTCGAAGAAGGACCGATCCGGCTGATCACTGAGCCGGAACTCAGCGTCAACAACGCAAACAATCCGAACCACACTGCGGGCACGACGTTCATGGGACAGTTCTTGGACCATGACATCACCCGAGACGCAGGCTCCACACTCGGTCAGCCGCAGTCGCTCAATCGCAGCACCAACCTGAGTTCGGCACGCTTCGACCTTGACAGCGTGTACGGCGGGAACCCCGCAGACTCGCCGCAGTTGTATCGAAGCGACGACAACATCTTGTTCAAAGTCGAGAGTGGCGGCCTGTTTGAAGATCTACCTCGCGACAGCAGTGGTCAAGCACGTATCGCCGATGCTCGCAACGATGAGAATCTCATGATCGCCGGTATCCACGTAGCCTTTCTGAAGTTTCACAATGCAGTCGTTGAGCGGGTTCGTGCCACCACCGATCTCGACGGCGATGAAGCGTTCGCAGAAGCACAACGCCTCGTCACCTGGCACTACCAGTGGTTGATCCTGCATCAGTTTTTGCCGCAGTTCATTGGCCAATCCATGGTCGACGACATCCTGACCAATGGACGAAAACACTTCACAACGTCGACGCCCACGATCCCCGTCGAGTTCCAGGCGTCGGCGTACCGTTTCGGCCACTCGATGATTCGGCCGTCGTATCGAGCGAACATGGCAGGTGACAACGGCGAACCGTTCTTTGGCATGGTGTTCGACCCGGCAGAGTTTGGCAAGAACGACCCGGCTGACATGAACGGCGGGAGTCGGGCGCCCCGCCGGTTCATTGGTTGGCAAACGTTCTTCGACTTCGGCGATGGTGAGGTCAAACCGAACAAGAAGATCGACACCCAGATCTCCACGCCACTCTTCCAGCTACCGATGGGTTCCATCTCGACATCGCGAGGGGAACCGTTGGGTCCGACATCGTTGGCAACGCGGAACCTACTGCGCCACATCACCTGGGGGATCCCGTCCGGTCAAGATGTGGCAGCGCGAATGGGCGTTGACCGGCTCACAGCACGTGACCTGGTCGACGTTAACGACATTGTCCCTCGCCTCGCAGGTGCTACCCCGTTATGGCTGTACATCCTGCGCGAAGCCGACGTTGTAGAAGACGGGATGCGACTCGGGCCGGTTGGAGGTCGCATCGTGGGCGAAGTCTTCATCGGCCTGTTGCAGATGGACCCGAATTCGATTCTTACTACCGGCGTTGGATGGCGACCGACTCTTGCGTCCCGAGTCGGTACCGGTGACTTCTTCATGGCGGACATGTTGACGGCCGCTGGTGTCGACCCCGATAGCAGGGGCCAGTAGTGCTCGCCACGCGTCACTACCATGGAGTCGGACTAGGACCGGCATTATGAATCAGCAACCAGCGACAGTTCTCGTGGCCGAAGACGACACCGAGATACGTACCGCGCTCGAGCGGATCTTGCGCTACGAGGGTTATCAACCCATCACCGTAAACGATGGTGCCGCGGCGCTCGAGGCCATCACCGAACAAGAACCCGACCTGATCGTGCTCGATGTAATGATGCCGTTTGTCGACGGTCTTTCGGTCTGTCGCCGAATCCGTGAACGGGGCAACCGCACTCCTGTGCTCATGCTTACCGCACGCCACGAGATCAGCGACCGTGTTGCTGGTCTCGACGCTGGTGCCGACGATTACTTGCCAAAACCTTTCGACCTCGAAGAGTTGCTCGCTCGTATCCGGGCGCTGTTGCGTCGAGCATTGCCCGACGAATCAGAAGTTCTACAGGCGGGCGACCTGGTGCTCGATCCTCAGCGCCACGAGGTCAAGATGGGGGACACTCCAATCGAACTGACTCGGACCGAGTTCGAGATACTGGCGTTGTTGTTGCGAAATGTTGGCATCGTCCTCGAACGGGGCGTCATGTACGAACGGGTGTGGGGATATGACTTCGACGGCTCGTCTCGATCCCTAGATGTCCATGTCGGGTACCTGCGCCGCAAACTCGAAGCAAGCGGCGCCGACCGCATGATCGAAACGGTGCGCGGTATCGGTTTTGTGCTCCGGCCCTGATGCAGACACCTCGTCGCACGTTTGGCCTGGGTGCTCGGCTGGCGCTGGTGTTCGCGCTGCTCGCAGCGCTCACTGCGCTGGTTACCGCAGGAGTTAGTGCTGATTCAACAAGCCGGCAGGTCAACGCCGACATTGATAGTTTCCTGAAAGTCCGATCTCTCGACGTCGCAGAGGGGCGTCGAGCAGATATTCCTCGAGTCGCCGGTAACCGGCTGGGGCAAGGCAATCGCAGTGATCTCCCCAGGCCAGCCGATGCCGCCGCCGAGGACGTTATCGATGACATACGTTCTCTGGTTGACTCCGATGCCGAGGTCCAGCTGCTAAACGCCGATGGCAACATCATCGTCACGGCGGGTGTTGCGTTGCCCGTTGAAAAGGTTGATGAGAAGTTCCTCAACCGGTTCGAGCCACTCTTGTTGCGCACTATCGAGGTGGATGGCGAGGACTACCGCATGATCACTCGCCATGTCGAGGGTGGTGGGGCTGTGCAGGTAGCGCAGAGTTTGAGTACCACGAATGCACTCCTGGGGGATCTCCGGTCCGAGCTACTGCTCGTGGGTGGTGGTATTTCCGTGCTAGCGGCGCTTCTGGGGTGGGGCATCGCACAAACCGCCACCCGGCCGTTACGGCGCCTTACGAATACGATCGAAACCGTCGCAGCAACCGAGGACCTGTCCACGCCGGTTGTGTTACGCCGTAGCGACGAGATCGGTCGGCTATCCGAGGAGTTCGACGCTCTGTTGAAGACACTCGGCGCCAGCCGCGATCAACAACAACGGTTGGTGCAAGACGCTGCCCACGAATTACGGACACCACTGACAAGCGTGCGGGCAAACATCGACTTTCTTGGAATGGCCACCGGCCTCGACGAAGGCGAACGTCGTTCGACCCTGGCGAGCATCAAGGCCGAACTGGCCGAGCTGAGTGCTGTTCTTGCCGAGGTCGTCGAACTGGCTACGGAATCTCGCGATACGGCAAGCTTCGAACCGGTGGATCTCGCGAATGTCGCGGATGCGGCCCTTGCACAGTTTGCGTTGCGGTCGGCGCGTCCCGTCGTCCGTCGACTCTCACCCAGCGAGGTCCTGGGCGATCAATCGGCGTTGGTCCGTGCAGCGCAGAACCTCATCGGCAATGCCGACAAGTACAGCCCCGAAGGGCTGCCGATTACCGTGACGGTGTCACAAGGTTCACTTTTCGTATCTGACGAGGGTCCTGGCATCGAGCCAGCTGAGCGCACGCGGATCTTCGATCGGTTCTATCGCAGTGATCGTGACCGGTCAGCTCCTGGTTCAGGGTTGGGTCTTGCCATCGTTGCTAAAGCAGCGACTGAACACGGCGGCGGCGTGTGGGCCCGAGACGCACCGACCGGCGGAGCCGAAGTGGGATTCACGCTGCCCGTTCTCTAAAGGTTCGGTTGGGGCGGACCTCGCGGTGAGTCGAGCAATATCGTGTAGTCCGTGCCGCTGCCACCGTTGCCGTCACCTCTTGCCGGTGCACTTGGTCGTCCCGTCTGGAATGAAGCGCGCGCTCCTGGCGAACGCGCTCGGTTGAACGCTTCAGCGATTCGTCTTGACCCGGTTGCAAACGAACGGATCGTCCTGGTCACGGGTTATCTGGCCGGCGCCTCGAGCGCTTCAGCGTTGCAGCCGTGGCTTCTGAGCGCCGGGTACGACGTGTGCGTGGCCGATGTCGGCCGCAATGCTGCGAGCAGCACCCACGCGGCTGGCCGGATTGCCGAAGCACTTATGGACGGCGACAAACCGTCGATCCTGATAGGTCACAGCCGAGGTGGCCAACAATGTCGAGTTGCTTCGCAACGCCATCCCAGCCGCGTCTCTCAACTCATCACACTGGGGGCGCCGGTGCGTATGCACCTGCCTCGCCAGATCGTGCTTCGCTCGTCGATCGAGGCATTGCGCGTTCTGGCTCGGTTTCCCTTTGGTCCACAAGCCGATCCGGAAGGCGACGCTGTCTACGAGAACGACCTGCTTTCACCGTTCGATGTCGACGTGCCATGGACAACCGTCTGGTCAAAGACCGATGGGATAGTCGAGTGGCAGGCCTGTCTCGATGAGCGGGCGACCTCGCTCGAGGTGCGTTGCTCTCACTCGGGCATGTTGGCATCGGTGCCAAGTTTCGAAGCGATCGCCACGGTGCTCAACAACCGCTGATAGACGGGCTTGGTAATCGGCAGCACGTGTGATGCCGGAGTGCAACACTCTTGAGGTGATGTTCTTGTGCTGGTGACGCTCGGTCTCGATAACACGCTCAGGGATCGCACGGCAGCGATCGAAACCCGGGCTGAGCAGTCCTGCATGCAACGCGACCTCCCGCATGCCGGCAACGACGGGTGCCGCAGCCGCGTCGAGGCGTTTGCCTCGAGTAGACACCAGTTCGAACTGCCCGATGTCGCCGATCAATCGGTCGATACATGAGCCCCGTGCACACGGCGGTGCTCGTCGAAGGTGAAAGCGATCGCCAGGCGGTACTCGCTGCTGCTTCGGCCGAAGGCCGCGACCTAGCGGACGAGGGTATTCTCGTTGTCGCCATGGGTGGAGCAACGAACATCGAACGTGCCGTCCGCACCTACGGCCCCACCGGACGTGACCTTGATCTTGTCGAGTTATGTGACGAACCAGAACGACACTTCTTTGAGCGTTACCTCGATACCGACGACATCTTCGTATGCAGCAGCGACCTCGAAGATGAACTCATTCGAGCGATGGGTCTGGATGAGATGGTGGCTTTCATCGAAGATCAGGGCGAGTTGAAGCCGTTTCGGACGGTCCAGAAACAACCAGCGCAACGAGACCGGACGCTGGCCCAACACGTACACCGATACTGCGGCATCCGGGCTGGGCGCAAGGTCCGGTATGCCGAGGCAATGGCGGCGCAGGTCGCTCCTGACCGCACACCTCCACCGCTTCGACAACTGTTGGACTGGGTGTGAGTGGACTGGGTGTGAGCTGGGCCTGGATCGCTTCGGACTACGGCGAGTAGTCCTGGAGCTGACTGCTTCGTCCGTTACCGGTCTCTGGGCGTGGCTCGGTCGACCGGCTGGACCCACCACTGCAACGCTGACGAGCAGTAGATTGCCTCCATGGCAATTGCAGCATTTATCGGTCTCGGAAACATGGGTTACCCAATGGCAGGGCATCTGGCTGCTGCCGGTCACGAGGTGCGAGTTTTCAATCGCACGTCGGCCAAGTCCGAGCAATGGGCGGGTGAACATGCCGGCACGGCGTGCGCTACGCCAGCCGAAGCAGCCCGAGGCGCAGATTTCGTAGCGCTTTGCGTGGGCGCCGACGCCGATGTCCGAGCAGTCAGTTATGGCGACGACGGTGTACTCGCGTCCATGGCCGAAGGTTCGGTGCTGGTTGACCACACCACGGCATCTGCCGAATTGGCTCGAGAGCTCGGTCAAGCTTGCGAAGCAAAAAGTATTGGTTTCGTCGATGCGCCGATCTCTGGTGGCCAGGCCGGTGCCGAGAATGGTGCGTTGAGCGTGATGTGTGGGGGAGTAGAAGCCGACTTCGATCGAGCGCTCCCACTGATCGACGCCTACTCGTCAGCGGTGACGTTGGTTGGCGAAGTGGGCAGCGGCCAGCTCACCAAAATGTGTAACCAGATCCTCTGCGCCGGCGCCATCCAAGGAGCAGCCGAAGCGATCGCCTTCGGCCAGAAGGCTGGCTTGGACATGGACAAGGTGTTGGCCGCCGTAACCAAGGGCGCTGCAGGCTCGTGGTACCTGAGCAACCGGGGTACGACCATGGTGAATGATGAATTCGACTTCGGTTTCGCCGTCGACTGGATGGCCAAGGACCTGGGCTTGGTGCAAGAAGAAGCCGGCGCGATGGGCGCCAGCACGCCACTCACCGAACTGGTGAGCGGCTACCTCAAGGCAACCCAGGACGCTGGCGAAAACCGCATGGACGCCACCGCGATCGTTCGGCGCTATCGGGACTGATCGACATGGTGGCCGTTCTGGTCGGTGCTCTACTCATTGCGCTCACAGGTGGAGGCCTCGTGTGGCTTGGCCGTGGCATGGAGGCGGGTCAGCTCAATCCGAACATGGGACACATGACGGCACGTAACACGACTCCTGCATCGTGGCGGAAGATGCAAACGACGGTGGGCCGGTCACTTGTCAGCTGCGGTCGGATGTGGATCGCTGCTGCGGTTGCGGCGCTCGCATACGCCCCGCTCGGTGTCGCCCTGCTCGTTGTTGCAACCGGCGTGCTCGTCGTGCAAGTCGCCATGGCGTCAGCACTTCTGGAACCAGCTGGGTAACGCGCGGTTAAATCCAGTGCGCCCCGGCGTGGCAGAGTTGGTGGATGGCTACTGAACAGCGTTGGCTCGAAGGCGTCACGGTCTTGGACCTGACTCGTTATCTGGCGGGACCCTCGTGTACCCGGCTACTCGTCGAGCTTGGTGCCGACGTCATCAAGATCGAACAGCCGCCTTATGGCGATCCGAATCGGGCAGGCGCACCTCGGATCAACAAACGCTCGGGGCTACACATCCAGCAGAACCGTGGCAAACGAAGTGTATGCCTGGACATTTTCACGAGCGAAGGACAGCAGATCATCCGTGATCTCGTTCCACACGTGGACGTCGTGGTCGAGAACTTCAGCCCTGGTGTGCTCGACCGCAGAGACCTTGGGTATGCAGCGCTCTCCCAGATCAAACCGGATCTGGTCATGGCGTCGATCTCAGGGTTCGGTCAAACGGGTCCATTCTCGGACCGCCCGTGCTTCGATCTCATCGCCCAGGCAACAGCTGGCATTATGCACATGACCGGCGAACCTGATGGCCCGCCGACCTTCGTCGGCCTTGGCATGGCTGATACCAACGCAGGTGTCCACGCGTTTGGAGCGATTGGTCATGCGCTGTTCCACCGGGAACGGACTGGCCGGGGCACACATCTCGACATTGCGATGGTCGATGCGTTGTTCCATATGCACGACACGGCCGTCACCACGGTTTCGATGGACGACCCTAAAGCGCCTGAGGCCATCCGACAAGGCCGCAACTTCAACTCGTTAGCCCCGGCAGGTTCGTTTAAGAGCCCCGACGGCTGGATCATCATCTTGTGTACCGAACAACAGATGCCAAACCTGTGGAACGCGTTAGGGCAACCCGAACTAGCGAACGACGAACGATTCCGCAACAACCCGACGCGGCTTGAGAACCGTCAGGCGCTGACCGACATCATTGAGTCGTGGATGGCAAATCTTGGAACCGACGAAGCAGTCATTGCTGCATTGACAGAGGCTCGGGTGCCACACGGCCCAGCACTCACGATCGAACAGGCGGTTGCCCACCCGCACTTCATCGAACGAGGGACTGTTCGGACCGTGCATGATCCGCTGGCTGGCGATGTCACGATCCCGGGTTTCCCATTCCGTAGCAGTGATGAGCTGCCTCCTGATGAGCACCACACCGCAGCGCTGGGTGAACACAACGCCGAAGTGCTGCAAAGTTTGCTTGGCATGAGCGACGACCAGATTGCCGACCTGGTGGACCGAGGATTGTTGACGTCTAAACCCCATTGATCGTGTGTGCGAGAGGGTTCAGTTGCCGGGGTGATGAGGACAACACGCCAAGATTGTCGCACTAGTAACGATCCGGGCCCCAACGAGAGGCCCGTCCAGCCAGTGTCCAACAGCCACCTAAAACAAGCGTTTGCAGCACCGCAAGGACTGATCCGAGACGAGCAACGCCCGTGTGCTACAGCTTGGTGGTCAACGTGTGCCTATGACGGCGGCCGACGGCAACGATGTGCTGCTCCGGGGGACTTTGGTGCCACCATCGGCACGGTCTTCGATGAACACGCCAGCGTGTGGCGCAAAGTCGATTATGTGGCCGCTCTCAGAGCCGGAGATTGTCTTGGTGAGGTAGCACTGCTGTCAAATGTCGCTCAGGCGCATCGAAAACTCGGCGACTCACACCCGACACACGTCGTTTAGGGCACGGGGCAGGCCATCCGCAATGGCCATCCGCAGGGGCCATCCGTATGAGGAAGCAGCCTCTAGCGGAATTCGAGGCCGTCGAAGTCGCCCGAGTTTCGCCAGCCGTCGATGTACTCGAAGTACGCGACGGGCCCATCGGGGTAACCCAGGAAATTGCGGCTGCCAGCGCCATCGTCGAGTTTTCCCTCGTTGTTGTAGTAGCCCGGCGTGCAGCTGGGATCGTTTCCGAAGCTACGGCCCCCTGACTCAAGCATGGCCACCCACTCGCCCTGGGCATGAGCCGTGGTTTCGACTTCGGCGGCGTTGGTGTCGACGGCGTGTCTGACGATCGCCGCAATGGTGCGCCCACGTTCGGTCAGATTGTGAGGCACGTTCGAGATCAGGTTGGCACCCTGGTTGGGGCCAACCACGAACATGTTGGGGAAACCATGCACGTGCACGCCGTGCAAGCTAGTCATGCCGTCGGCCCAGGCCTCCGAAAGTGGCTGGCCGTTTCGCCCGACAGCATCGAATCCGCTGCGCCGTTCGTATGACGTGCCGACTTCGAAACCCGACGCATAGATCAGGCAGTCGAGTTCGTAGTGTTCATCGCCCACGAAGACACCGGTCTCGTCGATCCGGTTCACGCCTTGGCCATCGGTGTCGATCAGGTGCACGCTTTCGCGGTTGAACGAGTCCAGATATTCGTCATGGAAACATGGACGTTTGCAGAGCTGGCGGTACCACGGCTTCAGCGCCTCGGCGGTGGCCTCGTCGTGTACGACGGCATCTACCCGGGCTCGGATCTCTTCCATCTTCTCGTCGTCGCTGTCGTGGTACGCCTGGGTCATGCCCTCGGGCGAGAAGTCGCCATTGGCCAACACCCGATCCCGGATGCGCTGAGAGATGTCGGTCCATCCGTCTTTCACCAAGTCTTCGTCGGTGAAACCGCCGGTCTGCAACGTGGTGAAGTTGACCAACCATTCCTGTTGCCAACCAGGCTTGAGGTCGGCAAACCATTCAGGATCGGTGTCCTCATTGTTGCGGATGTCGATGGACGACGGCGTGCGTTGAAACACGAACAGTTCGCCTGCGCTGGCGGCGAGATGAGGAATGCACTGCACGGAGGTCGCGCCTGTGCCGATAATGCCGACTCGTTTGTTGGCCAGGTTCGACAGGGGAGCGCCAGACGGATCGCCACCGGTGTAGTCATAATCCCAACGACTGGTGTGGAAGCTATGGCCAGCAAAGGACTCGATGCCTTCGATCCCTGGCAGCTTGGGTCGATGGAGTGGTCCTGTTCCCATCGCCACGAACTTGGCCCGCATCTGGTCGCCACGGTTGGTGCGGATGATCCAGTGTTGTGCATCCTGGTCCCACGTGAGGTCGGTGACCTCGGTTGAGAACACAGCGTTGTCGTAGAGGTCATAGTGGCGGCCAATGCGCTGAGAGTGTTCCAGGATTTCGGGCGCCCGGGTGTACTTGCGCGACGGCATATGGCCGGTTTCTTCGAGCAGCGGCATGTAGATGAATGCGGCCGTATCGCACATGGCGCCGGGGTATCGATTCCAGTACCAGGTGCCCCCGAAGTCGCCGCCCTTTTCAATGATGCGCACGTCGTCGATGCCCGCTTCTTTGAGCCGAGCCCCGGTGACCAGCCCCGCAAAACCGCCGCCAATGAAGACAAACTCGACGTCGTCGGTGAGCGGTTCTCGGGGCGCAACCGGCACGTACGGGTCGTCGAGGTAGTGGGCAAATTCGCCAACCGGTTCGATGTACTGCTCGTTACCGTCAGCCCGAAGCCGCTTCTCTCGTTCCTCGTCGTACTTTGCCCGAACCGCGTCGAGATCCATCGTGTCAGTCACCACTGCAGGGTATTGTTGACCGACTCTCAATAGCTAGGTCCAACGGCGACACGAATTGTTACGTCCCCAGGGGAGCATAACTTTTCAGGTGGTGAGACCACGCAACAGTTCGACGACGTCGGATGGCACCGTGGCTACGTGGGCACCGGCGGCGTCGAGTGCTTCCATCTTTGAAGCAGCGGTGCCTTTGCCGCCAGAAACCATGGCGCCAGCGTGGCCCATCTTCTTGCCCTCGGGTGCATTCTGTCCAGCGATGAACGCGACCACGGGTTTGGTCATCGACGGGATGAACTCGGCGGCTTCCTCTTCCATCGGGCCACCGACTTCGCCGAGTAACACGACCGCGTCGGTGGTTGGGTCTTGCTCAAACCATTCGAGCGCGTCGCGGAAGGTGGTGCCAACGATGGGATCGCCACCCA
>Ga0206129_10000224_pt1 | contig 96354 bp, 80 predicted proteins | sample Helgoland_Spring_8_FD_148616 | JGI IMG/M metagenome (GOLD analysis project Ga0206129, IMG submission 148616) | Pelagic subsurface seawater microbial communities from Kabeltonne, Helgoland, North Sea - Helgoland_Spring_Bloom_20160502_2 | ecosystem: Environmental > Aquatic > Marine > Epipelagic ... | reverse complement strand
AGGTCTATGTTGAGGGGTCATTGCGAACCCGCAAGTGGCAAGATCAGTCAGGGCAAGACCGCTACTCGACGGAAATTGTGGCCAACGAAATGCAAATGCTAGACAGCCGAAATATGTCACAAGACGGTGGTGGCTATGCACCTAGTCCGTCACCTGCCCCAATGGCTCAGGCGACGTCTAACGACAACTACGCGGCACCTACACCCACATCACAACCTGCGGACTTTCCAGAAGACGACATCCCATTTTAATGGGGTGGTCCTGGGAAGACGTTGTTGGTCTGGCGAGGTAACCGCAGTCAATGCGTGTATTGGTGTTGGGCAACGACACACCCGTTGGTTACTCCGTTAGTGCGTTTGCAAGTCCGCTTAGGCGACACGAGCTTATTGGCGTAAGCCTTGATAAGACGCGCTGGAGTCGTGAACGAAGAGCACGTCGGTTGGTGCGGGACATCGCCCCAGACATTGTTCTCGATGCTCGAATAGTGACCCAAATTGACTCGCCGCAACGCATAGACCACCGAGACGTGGAGCGGACGGTCTGGCTCGCGGAGGCGTGCGAGCGAGTGGGCGCAAGTTATTTTTATTTATCCAGTGCTTTTGTCTTTTCAGGACAAATGACGCGTCCTTATCTCGAGAGTGACACACCCGATGTCACGTCCGGCTTGGGTCGCGTCCTGTTAGACATAGAAGAGGCGCTCACTGCGCGACTCGACGATGTTTTCATACTGAGACTGGGACGTTTATTTGCTGGGCGTCGTCCTAATGCGTTGTGCACATCGCTCGATGCACTTCGGCGTGGTCAGGCCGTGCGTGTCTCCGATCGTCTACAGGGTAACCCTGTGCACGTCGGCGAGGTGGCGCGTGTCTGTATGGCTATTCTCGACCAAATGAGTGTTGGAGCTGACAGACACGGGGTTTTTCACTACTGCAGTCTTGGGGAAACCGGGTACATGGACTTTGCAGAGGCGGCCATGGCGTGTGCCTCGCAATATGCGCCGTTGGCCAGCGCCAGTGAGTTGCTGAACGACGTGACTGACGAGTCCAGGCCCTTGCGGAATCACACCCTCGATTGCAGTAAGATTCGGCGTGAATTTGGAATACAGCAACTGCCGTGGCGTAACTTTATTGAGCGAGCGGTCACCCGCTATTTGGAGTTGTACGTTGAGGGCGAGGGAGTGATCGAAAAACCATGAGTGACGGATTAAACATTGCAGTATTGACGGTAAGCGATACGCGAACCGCTGACACGGATACATCGGGTCAGTTTCTCGAGGACGCGCTATTGGAGGCAGGCCATAGACTGGCTGACCGTACCATTGTGATCGACGACATCTATCAGATTAGAGCGCGTTTGTCGGCTTGGATCGCTGACTCGACTGTACACGCGATTTTAGTGACTGGCGGCACGGGGTTTTCGGGGCGAGATTCGACGCCTGAGGCTGTATTGCCGTTGTTTGATAAGACGATCGAAGGCTTTGGCGAGGTGTTTCGTGCGCTCAGTTTGCAAGAAATCGGCTCGTCAACCGTGCAATCGCGCGCCATCGCGGGGCTGGCCAATCGAACTGCTGTATTTTGCATGCCTGGATCGACGGGTGCGTGCAAAACGGCTTGGAGCGGTGTCATCAAGGATCAGTTGGACGCAGAACACCGGCCCTGTAATTTCTCGAAGGTGCTAAAGGGCGAGTTTTAACGACGGCACAGGCGTTTGTGTGCGAGGCTGTTTATGCCCGATCAAATCGCTGAAACACCAACGTTGCATTTGTGCCACCAAAGCCAAAGCTGTTGGACATGACCCGGTTGAGGTGAACGTCATCGCGCGCCTCACGCACCACGTCCATGCCGTCTGCACCATCGTCTAAGTGATCGACATTAGCGGACGCGGCAATAAAGTTGTTTTGCAGCATTAAGAGCGAATAAATAGCTTCCTGAACGCCCGCTGCGCCCAGAGAGTGGCCCGACAGTGATTTAGTCGACGCAATCGCAGGCGTCGTGTTACCAAAGACTTCACGAACAGCCCTTAACTCCTGTATGTCACCAGCAGGTGTGCTGGTTCCGTGAGCATTGATGTAGTCAATGTCGCCATCAACCGTTGCCATAGCCTGCTGCATGCAGCGAACGGCGCCTTCACCGGAGGGCGCGACCATGTCGTGCCCGTCCGACGTTGCCCCGTAGCCCACGAGCTCGGCGTAAATATGGGCGCCTCGGGCCTGTGCGTGCTCGAGCGACTCCAACACCAACATGCCGCCGCCGCCTGCGATCACGAACCCGTCGCGATCCGCATCGTAGGCACGTGATGCGCAATCCGGTGTCTCGTTGTACTTGGTGGACAGCGCACCCATGGCATCAAAGAGACAGCTCAGTGACCAGTCGAGCTCTTCGCCACCACCGGCAAATACAACGTCTTGCTTGCCGAGCTGGATTTGCTCCATTGCATTGCCAATACAGTGCGCACTGGTGGAGCAGGCGGATGAGATCGAGTAATTGACGCCTTTAATTTTAAACGGCGTCGCCAAGCAAGCAGACACCGTACTGCCCATGGTTTGGGTGACGCGGTAGGGCCCGACTCGGCGCAGTCCACGGTCACGCAAAATATCGGCAGCCTCCACTTGGCTCGCTGATGAAGCGCCACCTGAGCCGGCAATGATTCCGGTGCGAACGTTAGACACTTGCTCGGGCGTCAGTCCCGAATCTGCGATCGCTTGTTCCATACTTAAAAACGCGTAGCCCGCAGCGTCTCCCATAAATCGCCACTGCTTGCGATCGATATGTTCGGAGAGATCAATGTTGGGCTTTCCGGACACCCAAGAACGCATGCCGATTTCTTCTTGGGCTGCGCTGTAGGTGATACCTGATTTACCTTGCTTCAGCGATTCTGTGACCTCTTCAGCATTATTGCCAAGGCTCGAGACGATGCCTAAGCCCGTTACCACCACACGCTTTGTCATTAGAAGTTTTCCGTCGATTGAAACAAGCCAACCCGAAGATCAGTGGCGGTGTAAATTTCTCTGCCGTCGACAGCAACCGATCCGTCGGCAATGCCCATGACGAGTTTGCGTTCGATAACGCGCTTCATTTCGATTTTGTACGTGACCCGTTGACTCGTCGGCAGAATTTGCCCCGTAAATTTTACTTCACCGGACCCTAGTGCGCGTCCGCGTCCCGGGTTACCGCGCCACCCTAAGAAAAAGCCGACCAGCTGCCACATCGCGTCAAGGCCAAGACAGCCAGGCATGACGGGGTCACCCGGGAAATGGCAGTCGAAAAACCACAAGTCCGGGTGTATGTCGAGCTCAGCCAAAATCAAACCTTTGCCGGCCTTGCCGCCGTCACTATTGATCTGGGTGATGCGATCGAGCATCAACATGTTATCAATAGGCAGTTTGGCGTTTCCGGGGCCGAATAAATCACCCATACCACAGGCGACTAACTCGTCTTTGGCATAGGAACTCTGGGGGGTAAACATAAATTCATCACTCATACTGCAAGAATACCGCGGAGTGCTGCGACTTGCATCTGCTTTGAGGCGCAGGAGTGGAGGATGTCACAATTAGGCGCGCAGAGACGTAAATCTTTGCCGTCCTGTGGACTTGCCATAATTTGTAATGAAGATGATATATGCTCGCGCTTGAGGGTTGAGTTCACAAGCTGAGCACAGTGTTTGTGAGGTTGTGTTGGGGAGGTTTATGAGTCAAATCGTGCCAGTGTTGCTCTGCGGAGGCGTGGGAAGTCGCCTTTGGCCTGTCTCGCGACAAGGTCGGCCCAAGCAGTACTTGAATTTAATTGGCGAAGACTCAATGCTCCAGCAAACGCTGACAAGACTTCAAGGCCTGGATCAGGCGCCGCCGATTATCGTGTGTAACGACGAGCACCGATTCTTGGTTGCAGAGCAAACTCGCCAGATAGGAATTGAGTCAGCCACGATTATTCTAGAGCCAGAGGGGAGGAACACGGCCCCCGCTATTGCACTCGCAGCGCTCGTCGCGTCGGCCACCGATCCTAATAGCGTACTCCTCGTGCTTCCCGCGGATCACTACATTGGTCGTCCTGAACAGTTGCGAGCAGCTATCAACGAGGCGCTGGGCGTCGCACTAAACAACAAGCTTGTGACGTTTGGGCTAGTGCCCACCCGCGCGGAGACGGGTTACGGGTACATAAAGTGTGGCGAGACACTGTCTGGGAACGTAGCAGTGCTCGATCAGTTCGCTGAGAAGCCCAACGCGGCCACCGCTAAAGGCTACGTCGACTCGGGGGAGTACGTTTGGAACAGCGGCATGTTCTTGTTTAAGGCAGGCCACTTTTTGGACGCGTTGACCGAGTTCCAACCCGCGATTACGGCCGCTTGCCGCGTGGCTATGACAAACTCCGAAAACGATATGGACTTTATTCGGCCTGATTCGACGGCCTTTGCCGCTTGTCCGTCTGAAAGTATTGATTACGCGGTGATGGAGCACACGGCAGACGGTGCTGTTGTTTCGCTGGATTGTGACTGGAGTGATATTGGTGCGTGGTCCGCGTTGTGGGACACGGGCGGTAAAGATGGCGCAGGGAATGTGACGCACGGTGATGTCGTTCTTGATAACACTCACAACAGCTATGTGCGCAGTCAGTCGCGTTTGGTGACGGCCTCGGGCGTACGCGATTTGGTAGTGGTTGAAACGGCCGATGCAGTGATGGTGGCCGATCGACACTCGGTGCAAGACGTTAAGAATATAGTCAATGCCCTTAAAAACGCTGAAAGAAGTGAAGCTGATACGCACCATCGCGTTTACCGACCCTGGGGTTCCTACGAGTCGCTCGTCGCAGGAGAGGGTTTTCAAGTGAAGCGTATTATCGTCAATCCGGGCCAGCAGCTTTCGTTGCAAATGCATCATCACCGTGCGGAGCATTGGGTGGTTGTGCGAGGTACGGCAGAGGTTATAAACGGTGATCAGACACTGACGCTGGTCAAAGACCAGTCCACTTACGTGCCGGTGGCGACGAAGCATCGATTGAGTAATGCGGGTACTGTCCCTTTGGAACTGATAGAAGTGCAGACAGGCACCTACTTTGGCGAGGATGATATCGTTCGATTCGACGACGCCTATGGCCGATAGAGTCTGGGTTTAGTCTAGAAATTTGGAGGTAAGAAATGATTAAAAAATGCATGTTCCCTGTGGCCGGTTACGGCACACGCTTTCTTCCGGCAACGAAGAGCACACCCAAGGAAATGTTGCCTGTGGTGAACAAGCCACTGCTCCAGTATGGAGTGGAAGAGGCGCTCGAGGCCGGGATGAGTAACTGTGCGTTTGTGACTGGGCGCGGCAAGCGCGCCATCGCGGACCATTTTGATATCTCCTATGAGCTGGAGCATCAAATTTCCGGCACGTCTAAAGAGCAGTACCTTGAGGGTATTCGCGATGTCATCGACCGCGGCATCTTCACAATGGTGCGCCAACGCGAGATGAAAGGCTTGGGGCACGCGATTTTGACGGGTGAGCCGCTGATCGGCGACCAGGCCTTTGGTGTACTGCTTGCCGATGATATGTGCATTAATCAGCAGGGTGCTGGGGTGCTCGCGCAAATGTCGGAGCTTTACAAGCAATTTCGTTGTTCGATTGTGGCCGTGATGGAAGTGCCGAACGATCAAATTAGCGCTTACGGCGTGATTTCGGGTGAAGCCATGGGCGATTCCTTGTACCGAGTCGATAAAATGGTCGAAAAACCCGCCCCAGAGGACGCACCGTCCAATCTCGCCGTCATTGGTCGGTATATACTGACGCCCGATATTTTCGACATTATCCGCGAGACGCCACCGGGCCGTAACGGCGAGGTGCAAATTACCGACGCGCTGCAAATACAAGCCAATAGGGGCTGTGTCCTGGCCTATAAGTTTCAGGGCCAACGCTTTGACTGCGGTAGTGTTCCCGGCTTTGTCGAAGCCACCAACTTTGTGTTTGAAAACCTGTATTGAGTCTTACAAAAGGGAGCCACGTTGTGCCAGAGCCGATTCGCTGTTTTAAATCCTACGATGTTCGAGGGCGTGTGCCTGACGAGCTTAATGAGGACATTGCGACGCGCATTGGCCGCGCGTATGCGCAGGTCATTGAGCCCGGTACGGTGGTCGTGGGGCACGATATTCGGCTCACCTCTGAGGCGATGAAGGCGGCCTTGGTTGACGGACTTCTCACGCAAGGAGTCGATGTGTTCGATATTGGGCAGTGCGGCACCGAAGAGATTTATTTTGCGACGTCGCACCTCAAGGTGGGTGGGGGTATTTGCGTAACCGCCAGTCACAACCCAAAAGACTACAACGGCATGAAGTTTGTGCGTGCCGAATCAAAACCTATTTCAGGCGACTCGGGCCTCAAAGAAATTCAAAGTCAGGCAGAGAGTAACGACTTCTCGCCCGCGACACAGCGCGGTACGTTACAAGTCGTGGATGTGAGTGAGGCCTACATTGCACACCTTCTGAGCTACGTCGACCTGAAGGCGCTCAAACCTTTAAAAATTGTTTGTACCGCGGGTAATGGTGGTGCAGGACCCGTTGTTGATTTGCTGGAGCCGCACCTGCCGTTTGAATTTATCAAATTGCACCATGAGGCTGACGGTCACTTCCCCAACGGCGTACCCAATCCCATGATTGAAGAAAACCGAGTGGCCTCGGCTAATTTAGTGCGAGAAACCGGCGCAGATATGGGTATCGCCTGGGATGGTGACTTTGACCGCTGCTTCTTTTATGACCACACCGGCGTCTTTATCGAGGGGTACTATGTTGTGGGCTTATTGGCTGCGTCGTTCTTGGCGAAGTCGTCTCAAGAGACAGTGGTCCATGACCCGCGTCTGACCTGGAACACCATGGACATTGCGCAGATGTCGGGTGGCGCAACTGAGCAAAGTAAAACTGGGCACGCGTTTATTAAGGAAACCATGCGCCGCGTCGATGCGGTCTATGGCGGAGAAATGAGCGCCCACCATTACTTTCGCGACTTTGCCTACTGTGACAGTGGGATGATTCCCTGGTTATTGGTTGCGGAGATTATGTCGACCACAGGCAAGACGCTAGCGTCGCTGGTCGAGGAGCGAACCCACGCCTTTCCTTGTTCCGGTGAGATCAATCGAACAGTGGCCGATGCATCGGCGCTGATCGCTCAGGTTGAGTCACGCTACGCGGCGGGTGCAGAGGCGGTTGAACACCTCGACGGACTGAGTGTGAGTTTCAAGGACTGGCGCTTTAATCTGCGCATGTCCAATACTGAGCCGGTGGTGCGTCTGAACGTTGAATCGCGCGGTGATGCTGCTCTCATGACGGAGAAAACGCAGGAGCTACTAGCCATTATTGACGCGGCTTGAGCGCTTGCGAGCGGCGTCTTTGACGGTCACGGGCTCCCATTGCCTCATTTGACCTTTAACCCCCAACTCCTTAGCCTCACGAGTCGATATGAGGGGCGCGTCGCGCTGGGAGTGTTCCGTGGAAAGAAGGCAATTCAGGCCGTTTGGTAGCGTCAGTGCACTGACGCTTGGCGGCGGTGGTTTAGGTCAAATTTGGGGCGACACCACCCGAGAGGAAGCCGTGGCAACGGCACGACTCGCCGCTGATAAAGGTATTACTCATTTCGATATGGCGCCTATGTACGGCCGCGGTGAGGCCGAGAAAGTCATCGGTGAAGCATTTCGAGGTGCTGACAAATCGAACTTGCGCTTCACCACCAAGTGTCGCTTAGGGCGGGTCGCGCCCGATACAGTCTACGACAAGCTCAACGCGTCCTTGACGCGCTCGCTACAAACGATGGGCATTGAGCGAGCCGACTTGTTTTTCCTGCACTCGCAACTCATCGAAGACCACCATGTGTTGGAGCATCACGATGACCTCCGCGACCGCATTGCCACGCCGTTAAGCTACTTTCTCGAGTCGGTTATTCCGGCGTTTGAACGCTTGCAACGGGAGGGGAAAATTGGAGGCTGGGGCTTCGCACTCGGTCAAGAGTCGGCTCTGGAAAAAGCAATCGCACATCATAAGCCGCCAACGGCAGTCCAATGCGTTGTGAATCCGCTCAATTCTGCGGGAAATATTGGCTACGTGACTGACGGGTTGGATTGTCGACGGGTGTTAGCGGCGTGCCGGCAACATGACGTGCCCGCGCTCGCTATTCGGGCGGTCCAGGCTGGGGCATTGACGTCAGCTATGGACAGAGTGCTACCGGCTGACGATGCAGATCAAATGGATTATGAGCGGGCGGCGGGTTTTCGAGCGCTGGCGTCAGACTGGGGGCAAACACCGGCGCGCTTGGCGCATCGTTACGCCTTGTCAACGCAAGACATTGGTTCCGTGGTGTTAGGGGTTAAAAATCGTCGTGAGTTGCTGGAGTGCATTGCCGCCGCCGACGACCCGATGTTAGACCCCGAGGAATGTGCACTATTGGAAAATGCCTGCGCGATTGCCCGTTGAACTCACAATAAGACGAACTCGGTGGCACTTGACCCGTCTGTGAGGGCAACGTAGCGTAAGCCGGCATTGAAATGGCCGATTGAGCCATGATTACGAAAAAGCGCGCAGCGAAACGCGCTGAACACTCACTCTAAGGAGATTGACTATGGGCAACGCATACATTGTAGACGCATGTCGGACACCACGAGGTGTCGGTAAAGTCGGTAAGGGTGCACTTGCACACCTTCACCCCTCATACCTCGGGTCGACGGTGCTCAGCGCACTGGCCGAGCGTAATGCGCTCAACACGGCCGACGTCGATGACATTATTTGGGGGACATCGTCGCAAAGCGGCAAGCAGGGCGGCGATTTAGGCCGTATGGCTGCGCTGAACGCCGGTTACGATGTACGGTCATCGGGTGTGACGCTCGATCGCTTCTGCGGCTCCGGTATTACAACGGTCAACTTGGCGGCGGCACAAATCATGTCCGGTATGGAAGATCTTGTGGTGGCCGGCGGTACCGAAATGATGAGCTACCACGGACAAACGGGCGATCCGACGAAGCCGCCCATGATTGATTCGGGTAATCTAGATCTGCGCGCCCTGCATCCCCAGTCGCAGCAAGGCGTCTGTGCAGACGCCATTGCAACGCTTGAGGGAATCGATCGCGATGCCGTGGACAATCTTGCAATGGTCAGTCAAGCGCGCGCGGCACGTGCGATCGCGGAAGGCCGCTTTGATAAGTCGTTGATTACGGTTAAAAATCCAGACGGTTCAGTAGCGCTCGATCACGAGGAATTCCCGCGTCCGCAGACGACGAGAGAGGGTCTCTCCGAGCTCAAGACCGTGTTTAGTGTTGTGCGTGATGTGCCGATCGACGAGCAGGGGACCACGTACGGTGCATTGATTCAGCAAAAGTACCCTGAGATTACAGCGTTCAATCACATTCACCACGCGGGCAATTCATCCGGCGTCGTTGACGGTGCCGCGGCACTTTTGCTGGCGTCAGAGTCCTACATGAAGAAGAATGGAATGACGCCACGTGCGCGGATCGTCGCGACAGCCAACATGGGAGATTGCCCAACGCTGATGCTGAACGCACCGGTACCTGCCGCCGAGAAAGTCCTCATGAAAGCGGGCCTCACGAAAGACGACATTGACGTCTGGGAAATTAACGAAGCGTTCGCCGTGGTGGCGGAACGGTTCATTCGCAGGCTGGGCCTTGACCGTGAGAAGGTGAATATCAACGGTGGCGCTATGGCGCTGGGCCACCCGATTGGCGCAACAGGCTCAATTCTTGTGGGCACTGCGCTTGATGAGCTCGAGCGTCAGCAGAAGCGCTATGCATTGATTACCATGTGCGCAGCAGGTGGTATGGCGCCTGCTATTATTATCGAGCGAGTCTAAGCCGCAAGTGCGATCGACAAAAAGCCCGGTGATGACCGGGCTTTTTTTTGACCAATGCTCAGTGGTTTGCGTCCAACCACGCGGTGGCCAGTGCCGCGGTTGACGCATCCAGATCGTCCAATCCCGTCGCGTTCTCGAGCGTTGTACGAATTTGTTTGCCAATGGCTTTGCCCAATTCAACGCCCCATTGATCGAACGCATTGAGCCCCATTAGAGCCGATAAAAAGTAGGTTTTGTGTTCGTATGTGGCGATCATTGCGCCCACAGTTTCTGCACTGACTGCCTTCATCACAAGCGTATTGTGCGGGTGATTGCCTGGCATCTGAAAATGCGGCGCGAGCTGGGGTGGCAGTCCTTTTGCGCGGGCGAGTTCGGTAGACTCGTCCGCTGTCCGTCCAATCAGAAACGCGCGGCTCTGCGCCAGAGCATTGGCGGCGAGCTTACGGTGCGCGTCTAAATTGACGTCGCCATTGGTCAGTGGCAAAACAATATCTGCGGTAAAGCGGCGGTTGCCTTGGTGCAGCAGCTGGTAGTAGGAGTGCTGTCCTATGGTGCCGGCTGATCCCCACAGGACCGGGGCGGTAGCTTCGGTAATTTCCTCACCCGTGAGGGTTACGCGCTTGCCGTTACTTTCCATGGTGAGCTGTTGTAAGAAGTCAGACAGATGCTCAAGGCGCTGCGAATAGGGGAGCACAACATGAGTCTCAACGCCTAAATAGCGAGTGTTCCAGAGTTCCAGTAGTGCCATAAGCATGGGCAGGTTCTTGAGTGGGTCGACTTCCCGCGCATGCTCGTCCAGCGCGTTTGCGCCGGCCAGTAGCCCGGTAAATGCAGACCAGCCATAGCCTAGCGCGATGACGAGGCCGATGGCCGACCACACAGAATAACGACCGCCGACCCAATCCCACATAGGGAAGCAGGCATCTGCAGAGATGCCGAACGCCGCTGCGGCGGTGAGGTTGGTGGTCACAGCGAACACATGCTGCCCAATACGTGCTTCGGGCACGCCCCCGCTTAACAGCCATTGCTTCGCACGTTGAGCGTTGGTCAGTGTTTCTTCGGTGGTAAAGGTTTTAGAGCAGACGATCAGAAGGGTGGTCTCAGGGTTCAGCCCTCGGGTCACGACATCGAGATCGTGGGGATCGACGTTTGAAATAAAGTGTGTGTGCAGGTTTGGCGTTGCGCTATCGAGCGCGCGACACACCATTCTGGGCCCCAAGTCCGAACCACCAATGCCAATATTAATAACGTCGGTGAAGGGTTTGCCTGTTGCGCCTGTGTGCGCACCCGAATGAACGGCATGGGTTGCGTCGGACATGCGTTGAAGCGTCTTGTTGACCACTTCAGTGAGCTCGGGCAGCGCTTCTGCTGCAGTCCCCCGTAAAAGCGTATGCAGGGCGGCACGCTCTTCGGTGATATTAACTTGAGCACCGCTGATCAATTGTGAGTACTTGCCCTGAAGATCCGCACCGCTTGCTGCGCTGGCCAGTGTCCGCAATGCGGAGTCGTCAACCAGCTGCTTTGAGGCATCAAGCTGCAAACCTGCAGCAGACAGGCTCAGCGCATCAACGCGGCCTGGGTCTTGCTCAAGAAGGCTGGCGATCGAGACGGTTTTGAGGCGATCCGCCTCGGCCTTGAGGGCGGCGTGATCACTGCTTAGCAGCATGGGTTAACTCTCCCGAGCGATGGAAAATTCAGCTAATTTTTCGAGGCTGGCTCTGGCGGCCGTTGCCGGCAGATCGGCAAGTGCAGTGCTCACTCGTCCACAGTGTTCAATGGCCGCACGACGAGTCTCTTGAATACCACCTGTGGTTTTAGCGAGCGCGACAATGGCGTCCAGGTTTTCGACTGATTTTTGACGAATAGAATCGGCGATCAAGGCGGTGCCCTCAGGTGACGCATGGGTCATCGCATGAATCAGTGGCAGTGTTGGCTTGCCCTCGTTCAGGTCATCGCCGACGTTTTTACCGGTGGTCTCGGGGTCGCCTTCGTAGTCCAAAACGTCGTCGATCAGCTGAAACGCAATCCCTAAGTTCAGTCCAACGCTGTGCATTTGGGCGAGTACATCGTCGCTTTCGCCACTTAACATCACCGCACCTTCACAGGCGGCCGCAAACAAAATGGCGGTTTTGCGCGTGATGACGTCGAAGTATTGCTCACGAGACGTTTCGGGATCACCCGCGCGCACAAGCTGTAACACCTCACCCTCAGCAATCTGGTTGGTCACGTCTGCCATCAAGGCCAGTATTCGCATGTCATCGAGTTGCACCATGAGCTGAAAGGCGCGGGTGTAGAGAAAATCGCCCACAAGCACGCTTGGCGCGTTGCCAAATTCACTGTTGACCGTGGGCTTCCCCCTGCGAAGGGTGGAAATATCAACGACGTCATCATGAAGCAAGGTGGCCGTGTGTATAAACTCGATAATTGCTGCAAATGTAATATGCTTTTCTGTGACTTCACCCACCGACGCGGCCGCCAGCAGAGTCAGCAGTGGACGCAGGCGCTTGCCGCCGGAGTCGACGATGTATTGACCGACGTTTTCGACCATGTCGACATCGGAATACAGTTGATCGATGATCAGCGCGTTTACTCTGGCGAAGTCCGCCTCAACGCTGGCTCTTATGTCATTTATCAATGGGGCTTCTCCGCGGTGAGGCGCGATTATAAGGTGTGGTTGTCTTTGTTGCCACCAAGAGGTGGGCGAGTTAAGACTAGCCTTGCGTCACGACGCGAAAACCCGTATTCTCCGCGCCCTTGTTTGATCAACACTCGAGTGCCTACGCTCTGCCCCGCTTTGGCGGTTTTCATACAGCGAGCAGGCTAACTGGAAGGAAATACACATGTACGCAGTAATTATTAGCGGTGGAAAGCAGCATCGCGTTGAAGAAGGTGAAGTACTCAAGCTTGAGAAGCTTGAAGTTGCGACAGGCGAGTCGGTCGAATTCGACCAGGTACTCATGGTGGGCGAAGGCGCAGATGTTAAGATCGGTGCGCCGGTCGTTGACGGCAGCACTGTAACCGCGGAAGTGGTAAGCCATGGACGCCACGCAAAGATTAAGATTGTGAAGTTCAATCGCCGTAAGCACTACCGCAATGAGACAGGTCATCGGCAGTGGTATACGGAAGTGAAAATCACAGGGATCAAGGGATAACCAGGGAGTAGTCTAATGGCGCATAAAAAAGCTGGTGGTAGTACCCGTAACGGACGCGACAGCGAGAGTAAACGCTTGGGCGTGAAAGCCTTCGGGGGTCAAGAAGTATCGGCGGGCAGCATTATTGTTCGTCAGCGCGGCACCAAGTTTCATGCAGGTTCAAACGTAGGTATTGGTAAAGACCACACATTATTTGCAACCGCAGCGGGTAAAGTTGAGTTCTACAAGGGCGGGCCGCAAAATCGTAAGCAAGTTCGTATTGTCACTGCCTGATAGCCGCTTAGTTTTTGAAAAAGCCCTGTCAGTCGACGGGGCTTTTTTTTGGGCTCAGGCTTTTTTTTAGGCGGTGGTCTGCAGGAGTGATTCGTGAAATTTGTCGATGAAGCGGTTATTGAAGTGCACGCTGGCAAAGGTGGTAACGGCTGCGTTAGCTTTCGCCGCGAGAAGTACATACCACTGGGCGGTCCCGATGGCGGTGACGGCGGTGACGGCGGCAGTGTTGTTTTAGAGGGAAGCGCGTCGCTCAACACCATGGTGGATTATCGGTTTACCCGTAAGTTCCGAGCACAAAACGGAGAGTCGGGGCGTGGACGAAACTGCACGGGTAAAGCCGGTGACGACATCGTACTCCCGGTGCCCTTGGGCACCACGATAATCGATGAGGAGACCGATGAGATCTTGGGTGATATTCAAGCCGCAGGCGACCGATTGGTAGTCGCCCAGGGCGGGTTTCATGGCATTGGAAATACGCGCTACAAGTCAAGTATCAACCGTGCACCCCGGCAGTTCTCCGAGGGAACGGTGGGCGAGTCTCGGAACCTAAAGCTGGAATTGAAAGTGCTGGCGGACGTGGGCCTGCTGGGGCTGCCTAACGCGGGGAAGTCAACGCTTATTCGTGCCGTGTCGGCCGCAAAACCCAAAGTGGCTGACTACCCATTTACGACGCTAGTGCCTAATTTAGGCGTGGTTAAAGTCGATGCCCATCGCTCCTTTGTTGTGGCTGATATTCCGGGCCTGATCGAGGGAGCTTCCGATGGTGCGGGTCTTGGTATCCGATTTTTAAAGCACTTGACTCGAAATCGTGTGCTTTTGCATCTGGTCGACGTGGCGCCGTTTGATGAGAGCGACCCTGCGCAGCAAGCCTTGTCCATTGTCCGTGAACTTGAGCGCTTTAGTCCCACTTTGGCAGCGCGCCCGCGTTGGTTGGTACTCAATAAAATTGACCTCATTGATGAAGAAACGTTGAAACAACGGCGTCAGGCCATTGTCGAGGCGCTCGATTGGGAGGGACCGGTTTACGAAGTGGCGGCGATCAGTGGGCGCGAAACGGTGCGCTTGAGTGGCGATTTGATGACGGCGATTGAGTTTCTCAATCAACAGGAAGCGGAGGACGAGGAGGTCAAACTCCGAGAGCAAGACGTCCAAATGCAGATGCAGAGCGAGGCGCGCGAGCGTATCGAGTCGCTACGCTTAGAGCGACAAGCGGCGCGTCTTGGCCAACTCAGCGATGTCGAAGACGAGGACGACGACAGCATCGATGACACGGATGTTGAAGTTGAATACCGAAGTTGAGCAGTAATGCCCGCCAATCGTTGACGGATGCGCGTCGGTGGGTCATTAAAATTGGCAGCGCAGTACTGACGGACAACGGGCAGGGTCTAAACAAGGCCTCCATAGAGCGTCTTGCGCAAAATGTTATTGCTTTGAGAGAGGACGGCGCGGAAGTCATCATCGTATCCAGTGGTGCCGTCGCTGCTGGGCTTGCACGACTTAATATGACAATGCGACCGAGTGCGTTGGACCAGCTTCAAGCGGCAGCCGCTGTGGGGCAGTCGTCTTTGGTTCAGGCCTACGAAGCGGCGTTTGCCCCCTCTGGCTATCTGTGCGCGCAAATTCTACTCAGCCATGACGACGTTCGCTCGCGCGAACGATACCTCAATGCGCGGGCGACACTGCAGACGCTACTCGCCCAGGGGGTCATTCCAATCGTTAATGAGAACGATACCGTGGTCACCGACGAAATTCGTTTTGGTGATAACGACACGTTGGCTGCATTGGTTGCCAACCTCATTGATGCAGACCTTTTGGTCATGCTCACGGATCAAGCGGGACTGTTCAATACGGACCCCAGAGCCACACCGGACGCACAGTTGATTTCGGAGGCTGATGCCCACGACACGACACTGGACAAGATGGTCTCAGAGGGAACCGCCCTCGGCCGCGGTGGCATGATCAGTAAGCTTCGCGCCGCGCGGTTGGCGGCTCGGTCAGGCGCCTTGGCCATTATCGCGGACGGCAGGGAACCTGAAACCGTGGGAGCGCTCAAGAGAGGCGCACCGGTAGGGACTTTATTGACGACCGACAAACAACCTCAACCTGCACGTAAACAGTGGCTGGCGTCCTTGCTTTACCCTAAGGGCGCGGTGACGCTAGACGACGGCGCAGTGCGCGGTATTTGTGACTTAGGACGCTCCCTGTTGCCCGTGGGTGTTGTTGACGTGAGCGGTGACTTTGTCCGGGGAGACTTGGTTCGTTGCCTCGACACCCGCGGGCAAGAGATCGCACGCGGTTTATGCAATTACAGCGCTGTTGAAACGCGAAAATTGCGCGGACGTGCTTCAACTGAGATCGAGTCTATACTGGGTTTCGGAGGTGATGAAGAGTTGATTCACCGAGACAACCTCATCACTACGCGATAGCTGGAACAGACAATGATGACATTGATAACGTACAGCCTCGCGCTATTTTTAGCCTCTTGGATGGGTGGTTGGCTGCCGCGTCGTTATCAGTTGTCTCACGTGCAGACCCAGCTGGTGATGAGCCTGGTCGCCGGACTGATGCTGGGTGTTGCGGGTCTTCACCTCATACCGCACAGTGTTGAGCTTGGACAGCCGATTGATCAGACCATGTATTTTGTATTGGGCGGCCTTGTTTTTATGCTGTTGCTCCTGAGGCTCTTTCATTTTCATCAGCACGATATTGTTGATAACGACACGGCCTGCTTAGAAGCAAACGCCCACGATCACGCACATGCTCATGATCACGCGCACCCCCCGCGTGATGTGGGGTGGCTTGGTTTGTTTTTGGGCTTGAGTATTCACACCATCTTGGACGGCGTTGCGCTGGGTGCGATTCTCAGAGTTGAAGTCACGTCGCTCGTCTTGCCTGGATTTGCGGTCTTCGTCGCAATTTTACTGCACAAACCACTCGATTCTTTGTCGATCGAGACGATGATGCGTCTGGACGGTTGGAGTGAAAAGCATCGCGCGATCACCAACGCGATTTTTGCCGCGCTCTGTCCCATTGCCGCGATTGCGTTTTACCTGGGCTTTAACGGACCGATTGCTAATGTGCTACCCGCGGCCTTAGCTTTTTCTGCAGGCGCGTTTATGTGCATCGCGCTGGCCGATATTTTACCCGAGGTCCAGTTTCACAGTCACGATCGCGTCAAGTTGACAGTAAGCTTTGCGCTGGGGCTCGCCATTGCCTTAGCGCTGGGCCTACTTGAGCCGCACTACCACCAGTAGTAGGGCCGATTAGTTTACGCCTAACTTGCCGGCCTCACGCTTTGCGGCCGCTGCGTCGTATTTCGGCGCGGTCCAACCTTCAAGCTGTTCAGTGACGAGCGTTGAAATGACCTCTATGTGGTCTGTTGTGGCATTTAAGCAGGCGATGTATTCGTAGCGCTCGCCACCGGCCTCTAAGAAGTAGTCACGGTTTTCCATGCCAATCTCTTCAATGGTCTCAAGACAATCTGCTGAGAACCCAGGGCAGATAATTTGCAGTGACTTCACACCTTGGTCTGGAAGACTTTGCAGCGTCTCATCGGTATAGGGTTTTAGCCACTCGTCTCGACCAAAACGGGACTGGAACGTTGACATGTAGTCGTTCTCACTAAGCGCCAGTTCAGCCGCAACCAAGCGCGATGTTTTTAGGCACTGGCAGTGGTACGGGTCGCCCTCGAGCAAATAACGCTTTGGCATGCCGTGGTAAGACAGTATGAGCTTATCGGCACGACCGTGTGTGTCCCAATGTTGTTGAACACTCTGCGCGATCGCTTTTATATAGGCCGGATGGTCGTGATACGAACTGACGAACCGAAGGTCGGGGACCCAGCGCTGACGCTGCAGCTCACTCGATAAAGCATCGAACGTCGAGGCGGTCGTCGGTCCTCCAAACTGTGGGTAGAGTGGCAGCACAACCAATTGCTGAACCCCTTCTTCAAGGAGCGCTTGAACTTGCGACTCGATCGACGGTTGTCCGTAGCGCATCGCGCCTTTGACGATAACGTGTTCGCCGAGACGGGCCGTGAGCGTGTCATGCACCCCTGCGACCTGATCTTCTAAGTGATAAAGCAGTGGCGAACCACGCTCTGTCCAGACTTCTGCGTAGGCCTCAGCCGATTTTTTGGGACGCGTGGTCAAAATAAACGCGTGGAGGATCATCCACCAAAGTAGGCGCGGTACTTCGACGACCCGGGGGTCCCAAAGGAACTGCTTTAGATAGGGGCGAAGCGCCTTCGCCGTCGGCGCCTCGGGTGTTCCGAGGTTAGTCAGCAGTACGCCTATCTTGGGTTTTGTTCCGTGGTCGTAGTTCGACGCACCAATAAATCTCATACCGGTTCCTGTGGTGAAGCACTGAGTGATAACAGCCAGTGTATTTTGCTATAAACACTACGCACACTCTGTATCGCCGGATGCCATTCTAACGCGATATTCGATTTGACTCGCCCCCCTTGAGGCGCCTATAAACCCGTGGACATAAAAATAACGCTGGGAAGAGAGAATGAGCCTGACCTTTGACTCCGCACGCATACCAAACCCCCACTTGACCGAGGATCATCTCGCCTGGCGTGACGCACTTCGACGCTTCGTTGACAAAGAAATTATGCCTTACGCCGAGGACTGGGATGAGGCGGGGCACATTCCTATCGCGCTTTGGCCTAAGGCGGCTGAGGTGGGTCTCTTGGGCGCGGGTTACCCGGAGCAATACGGCGGTATGGAGACCGACAGCTGGCACAGCTGGATTATAAACGAAGAGCTATCGCGCGTGGGTGTTGGCGGTTTGTCGGCGTCGCTCATGGTTCACGGTATCGGGCTACCACCTGTCATTAATTGGGGTACCGAGGCAATGAAGGCTGAAATAGCGCCACCAGTGCTGCGTGGCGAGTCATGGATTTCACTCGGCATTACCGAACCTGGGGGTGGCTCAGATGTCGCGAGCTTGCAGACAACGGCAGTTCGCGACGGTGACCATTACATTGTCAACGGCTCCAAAACCTATATTACAGGTGGTATGCGAGCGAATTATGTCTCTACGGCTGTTCGAACCGGCGGTGACGGCGCAACCGGTGTTTCGATGTTGCTTATCCCCACCGATGCTGAGGGTTTTTCACGAACGGCGCTTGATAAAAAGATGGGCTGGTGGGCGTCCGATACAGCGACTTTATACTTTGACAACGTGCGCGTGCCTGTTTCCAACCTGATTGGGCAAGAGAACCAGGGCTTCAGGGTCATCATGACGAACTTCAACAGTGAGCGCATGGGTATGGCGGCCGCCATGGAAGCCTATGGTCGAGTCTGTTTGGAAGAGGCGGTGAACTGGGCGAGAGAACGTCAGACCTTTGGCAAGCGATTGGCTGACCACCAGGTGATTCGTCACAAAATTGCTATGATGAAACAAAAGCTCAACGCCACGCAGGCCTATATTCGTATTTGTTACGAGGCCATTGAGGCGGGTGAGGCGAATGCTGGCGACATCGCGTTGCTCAAAGTTCAAGCGAGTGAGGTGATGGAATTCTGTGCGCGCGAAGCGATGCAGATCCTGGGGGGCGTGGGGTACATGCGAGGCAATCGTGTCGAGCGCATTTACCGGGAGGTGAGAGTCAACGCGATCGGCGGCGGCTCTGAAGAGATTATGAGAGATTTGGCGAGCAGACAGTACGGGCTCTAAGAGACATACGAGGTAGACAAAATGACAGCAACCGAGACCAGCCTAAAAAACTTCCAATCCGACGTCGATCAGTGGATGGCGGAAAACGTGCCCAAAAATCCAGGCTTTCTTCTGCCTCTGACGTTTCTAGAAGTGGGAACCGAGCAGCAGCTCGACTTCCTTCGCGACTGGCAGCACAAGCTCTGGAGCGCAGGTTTTTTGGGCATGCATTGGCCGACGCAATACGGTGGGCAGGGAAGCGACGCCGCCTATCAGGGTATCGTTGACAAGGCGCTTACCGCACACAATGCCCCCATTATTTTCAACACCATTGGTCTCAACTGGACGGGACCGCTGTTATTGGACGTGGGTACAGAAGAAGATCGCCAGCGCTATATTAAGAATATTCTGACTGGCGATGAAATCTGGTGTCAGGGCTTCTCCGAGCCAGACCATGGCTCGGACTTGGGTAACGTACAGACAAAAGCGGTTCGTGATGGCGATGAGTATATTGTCAACGGCAGCAAAATCTGGACGACTTTGGGTAACTACGCAGACCACATGATTCTGCTGGCCCGTACCGACAACACGACCGCACGAAAATACGATGGTTTGTCGTTTTTCTTGTCGCCCATGCGCGTGCAGGGTGTTGAGGCGCGGCCCATTCGTAAGGTCACGGGTGAATACGGTTTTAACGAGACGTTTTTCACTGATGCACGAATTCCCGCCGCTTGCCTACTCGGTGACGAGGGTGGTGGTTGGCGCATGGCCATGAAAACACTCGAATACGAGCGCGGTGTTATCGCAGGTCAGGCGAGTGCGCACTCTATGCAGTCGATTGGTCTGGAAGATCTGATGGACGCCATGCAGGACTTCGAGCGCGACGGCGCGCCTATTTTGCAGGATGCGATGATTCGCGACGAGCTCGTCAAGCTGGCCATTGAGGCAAAAGCCAATTCGATCAGTGATCGAAGAGCCGCTATTCCTGCGCTTAATACCGATCACCCCTTCGGTATTGCGCTCTCAAATAAGTATCGTCATACGGAATACGCTCGGCGCCTGAAAATGATGGGGGCTCACGTGCAAGGTCCTCAAGGTGCCCTTTTTATGGATGACGATCAGTCCTACAAAGGTGGATTTTGGCAGCGCGCCTACTTCGCAAATTTCGGCACCACCATTGGCGGAGGCACGACCCAGATCCAAGCTAATATTATCGGCGAGCACGTGCTCGGCCTGCCAAAGTCTTAAGGGGGCAAGAGTATGAGCGCCATTATTGGAAGTAAAAAGATCGATTTCTCCGACGAACAAAGCATGCTCTTGGATGTGGCTCGCGAGTTTGTCAAAGACAAATCGCCCGGCAGCGAAGTGCGACGATTGCTCGAGAGTGAGGAGGGCTTTTCCCAGCCGGTCTGGCAGGAGCTCGTGGATTTAGGGTGGACCGGTATTAATCTGCCTGAGTCTGTTGGGGGCTCAGGCTTAGGTATTGGCCCCCTCATTCCAGTGATCGAGTCAATGGGTAAAGGCCTCATGGGTACGCCATTGGTCTCCACGGTGCTGGCGTCAGAGCTTATTCGACGGGCGGGAGGCATCGCCGAGGAAGATGTTCTTGAGGATATTTCCGGTGGTGTTGCGGCTACGGTGGCCTACCTTGATCACAGTGATTGGGGAGGGGCCAATTCGGGTGTCACGGTTGCAGAAGACGGTCTTTTGTCGGGTCGTAAGTTCATGGTGTCCGATGCAGCACATGCGGCCTGGATCGCCGTGGTGGGTGCGAATTCACAGGGTGAGGCGGTGATTGCGCTGGTTGCGGGAAGTGATGTCTCGGCGCAGGTGCAAGAACCGCACGCGTTGATTGACCTGACCAAACGAGCCACGACCATCGACTTCACTGGGATCAAAGCACGACGTGTCTTGTCGAGTGAAAAAGTGGCCCCGGCTATTCGAGACTACTTACTGATTGGTGCCTTGCTGACGGCGGCCGAAGCCGTTGGATCAACGTCTGCTTGTCTCTCGGGTATTGTCGATTACCTTAAAACGCGTAAGCAGTTCGGTAAGCTGATTGGCTCGTTTCAGGCGCTAAAGCACCCCACCGTCGATATTTACGTTGGTATGGAGCAAGCGCGATCACTGGTTTATCACGCGTCCAGTGAGATCGGCGAGGGTCCTTTGAGCACAGAGGCCGAGGTCGCGTGTCGCATGGCCAAGGCCCAAGCGTCGGACACGATTCAATACGCGGGTGATCGGTCGGTTCAATTCCACGGTGGATTCGGTTTTACCTGGGAGTGTGACTCTTCGCTGTTCATTCGCAGAGCAGCGTGGAGTCAGCAGCAATTTGGCGACGCAATGCATCATCGGAAGCGTCTTGCACCGTTATTGCTCGATACGCTGTAACGGTTCAATCTAGAGGCGACTTTTTGGCGTCTCAAAAACGACTTTGAAAGTGCTGTGCGACGGCCACAGGATGGTTCCGTTCCGCGCAGCGCTCTCGAACGTCGGTACCATCAAAAAAAATGGCGCTTTGCCAAGACTCTCCTATGTTTTAAGCGAACACATCTGATTGTTCGATCTAACTAAAACTAAATTGGGGAAATTCAAATGAAGACCATCAGTAAAATACTTGGACCTCTCTTTATTTGCGCTTGCGCGAGTGCGCACGCAGAGCCGGTCATGAGCTTAATTACAGTCAATACTAATGATGCGGCGGGTTACGCGGCGTGGGCAAAAGGCAGCGCAAAAACCATAGCGACCGCTAATGGTGCGATGGCAATGGGCCTTTGCTCCCCGACCTCAGGTGCGCAAAAGATGGGAGATCATTACCTATGGTCATTTTTTGACTCTCAAGAAGCAGCTTGGAGTGTCGACCCCATGAACGCTGTGGTGCGGGCAGAAGTTGCGAAATTGGACGTTAAACGCGAAGTGAGAATGTGGGACAACTGGCGAATCGTTCGTGCCGCCGAGGTTTCCGGAAAAGCCCACTATTACAACTTGCATGTGAAGACCGATAATCCAAGTGGCTACATCGCGGCATTGGATAAGGTTCATGCGGAAATGAAAAAGCGTGACTTAGATGTCACGATGCAGGTGTACATGGGGGACACGGGTGAGACTGCGGGATTACTCATGGTTTCGTTTGGGTCTTCAGACCGGGCCGAGGTGGGTCGTATGCTCGATACGCGAACTGAAGACTGGTTTACCGACATTATTTCGGGGCTTGAGGGCAAGCGAGAAATGGTTCACGGCTTCTCGTTAGTGTGCGAGACGTTTTATGCCGCTCAGATGTAGACAGTGCTCTTTTTTTGAATAAGAAAAGCCCCGATTTCTCGGGGTTTTTTTTGCCTGTTGCGAGCAGTCGATCGCGTTGTAGAAAACAAAAAAGACAATCTTGTCTAAGCTTATCTGCCCGATCAATGCGTCTGAAGCGACGGTTGGGTCGTAGTGTCTGTCATGAATGATTCAAAGCTAATTTTGGTCCTTGGCGACCAACTGAGCCCTAGGCAGCCCGCCCTTCGTCAGGCGCGTCCCGGCATCGACGTTATTTTGCTCGCCGAGGTTTGGGAGGAAGCGAGTTACGTCAGGCATAACCGCCACAAGATCGCGCTCTTGTTTTCAGCGATGCGCCACTTTCGCGATGAGCTGGAATCGGCCGGTCATCGCGTTCACTACATCACCATTGATCAACGTGTGCCGAGTCTTGAAATGGCGGTAAGGGGGGTCCTCGATTCGTGCGACGTGAGCGAGCTCCTTGTCTGTGAGCCGGGTGAGTACCGGTTGTTGGACGAGCTTCGCGGTTGGCAAGACGCGCTCAACCTGCCGGTTTCTGTCTTAGAGGACGATCGTTTTTTGGCCTCTCATGCGGACTTTGCAGCATGGGCAGACGGAAAAAAGCAGCTGCGTATGGAATTCTTTTATCGAAAAATGCGCGCGCGATACCAGCTCTTAATGGAGGGTTCTGGACCGGCGGGGGGTAAGTGGAATTACGACGCCGATAATCGGGCCGGTTGGCGAAACCAGCGTGATATTCCAGATCGGGTGGACGCTCCGATTGACGCGATTACCCGTGAGGTTATTGATACGGTTAACACGCACTTCCCTGAAAACCCCGGAGACCTCTCACATTTTCGTCTTGCGGTGACGCGAGAAGAGGTAGGGCGTCAGTTCGACTGGTTTTTGGAGCACGCACTGGCTGACTTTGGTAGGTATCAAGACGCCTTGGTTGAAGAGTCGCCTTGGGTATTTCACGGACTCATTTCCATGTACATCAACTGCGGCCTCCTTGAGCCATTGGAGGTTTGCGAGAGGGTCGAAAAGGCCTGGCAACAGGGGGCCTGCTCACTGTCCACTGCGGAGGGCTTTATTCGTCAAATTCTGGGATGGCGCGAATACATTCGAGGCATCTACTGGTTGCTCATGCCCGAGTACAAAAACAGGAACGCGCTGTCCGCCAATCGACCACTACCCAACTACTTTTGGACCGCAAATACGGAAATGCGCTGCCTGAGTCGCGCTATCGAGCAGTCTCTAGACCACGGTTACGCCCATCACATTCAACGGTTGATGGTGATTGGCAATTTCGCACTGTTGACGGGACTTGATGTAACCGAGGTGTGCGATTGGTATCTCGGGGTTTACGTGGATGCCTACGAGTGGGTTGAGCTTCCAAATACACTGGGAATGGCGCTTTATGCCGACAATGCCGTTATTGCAAGCAAGCCCTATGCGGCGAGTGGCAAGTACATTCAGAAGCAAGGAAATCACTGTCAGCAATGTCAGTACAAACCGACTAAAGTCACGGGGCCAGACGCGTGTCCGTTTAACAGCCTTTACTGGCGCTTTATAGATCAGCACCTCGACCGGTTTGGTGGCAACCCTAGAATGGGGTTGGTCGTTGCTAATTGGCGTAAACGCGACCCCGAAGAGCGCGCGGTGATTGTTCAATGGGCCGACCAGATGATCGATCAGTGGACTTAAGGCTTATTCTTTAGGGTGTAGCGGCGGCTCGCGCAGCGCTTCGAGCAGTAGACGACCGACTCCCAGTTGAGCCGCCACTTCGCCCGCCAAGCAAACGGACGATCGCAGACCGGGCAGATTTTGGTGGGAAGATCAGATTTTTTCACTGTCGATCGGCCAATCTGCGGCGTCGGTGATGAAGTCAGGTTGCAAGGGACGAACACCGCCCCACTTCGTAACAAACGTGCCTTCGGGGTCATGCTCTGCTGTCTGCTTTTCGAGATTAAAGTGGCGTCCACCGCGCGGGTCGCTGCCGACCCCTGCAATGTATTGCCAGTTGCCGTAGTTACTGCCGACGTCGTAATCGATGAGGTGTTTTTCGAAAAATGCGGCACCAAACCGCCAGTCGCCGTCCAGTTCATTGATCAGGCAGCTTGCGACGATCTGTCGGCCGCGATTGCTCATCCAGCCGGTCGCGACAAGTTGACGCATGAGTGCATTAACAATCGGGTGGTTGGTGTCTCCCGCACACCACCTCGCAAAGTTGCGAGGCTCAAACGTCGAGCGCCTCGGCTTGCCGGTCTTACCTGAGAGTAAAAACAGCGACTTTCCGTCTGCCTGCGCACGCCAGTAGAAAAACTCACGCCACAACAGCTCAAAGAACAGCCAGTAGGTTGACTCGTTGGCAGTATTTTCGCGCTCAAAATCAAAAATCGCATGAGCGACTTCCCGCACTGACAAATTACCGTTGGCCAGCCAGGGCGAGAAGGTACTGGAACCGTCAAATCCGTCGAGACAGTTACGCGTGGCTTTATAGGTGGTAATCGCCTCGTCATCAAAAATAAACTGTTTTACACGCCTCAGACCTGCCGCCCGACCGCCGGGAATAGGTAGCCCCGGGTGCGGCTTGTTGTTCGACAGGGGAATGTCATCAAACTGTGCAGACGGGGGTGCGGGGAGATGCGAGAGTGCAGGTCGAGGTCCTCTGACCAGGAGCTTTTCGACTTTGCGCCTAAAGGGCGAGAACACGAGAGGCAGGTCGTCCAGCGTCATGGGTAAGTCAAGCTCACCAAAGAGCGTATTACCGCGATGGACCTGTACGGGTATATCCAGTTTGTCAGTCAGGTAATCAACAGCGCATTTTTCTTCCCAGCCCGGATGATCACTCACGCTGACCTCGGTGATTGCGAACCGTTCGACGAGGTGAGGGATCACCAGCTCTGCTGATCCCTCAAGCACCAGGAGGTCTTGACCCATCTGTTGCAAGTCGTTCTTAAGCGCGATCAGTGATTCGCGCAGGAAGCGCTCGCGCTGCGGTCCGATGCCGGTCAGATTGCACCATGGTTTTGGCTTTGGCATCAGGTAGAGGCAGAGCAGTGAGTCTGAGGCTGCATGACTTGCAAGCGCAGGGTTGTCGTTGAGTCGTAGGTCCGATCTGAACCAGTGAAGATGGCGCATTTAATATTGCCTCGTGTCTCTTACCTTCTTTACTCGAGCCAGGGGCAGTCAGACTCTGGCACGTGGTATTGAACCACGACGAAGGCGCGACGCTCAGGCCCTGTTTTTTTTGCATTCAAACGCTGGGTGGGTCTATGCTTCCCGCTCTTTAATGAACAAGGTTTTCAACATGAGTTCCCATGACGCGCTCCTGAGTCCGGTCAACGTAGGTGGTCTTCAACTGAACAACCGTGTCGTTATGGCACCCATGACTCGGAACCAGTCTCCCGATAACACACCCACTGACGGTAATGTCGAGTACTACCGAAAGCGTGCGGCGGGTGGTGTGGGTTTAATTGTGACCGAGGGCACCTGTGTCGATCACATCGCCGCCAGCGGTTATCCAGGTGTTCCTTATATTCACGGGGAAGAGCGACTCGCCGGTTGGAAGCGTGTCGTGGATGCGGTCCATCAAGAAGGCGGCAAGATTGCACCGCAGCTTTGGCACGTGGGTGGTATGCGTAAACGCGGTGTGCTCCCTGAAGGCGATGTCGATGGCTACGCCCCATCGGGCATGAATGTGCCCGGAAAGGTCAATCGCCATACGATGACGACGGCGGATATTGATGACGTCATTGCCGCCTTTGCAAAGGGGGCGCGCGACTCACAAGCCGTTGGTTTTGACGCGATCGAAATACACGGTGCGCACGGTTATCTGCTGGATCAGTTTTTGTGGGAAGGCACCAATCAACGTGACGATACCTACGGCGGCTCCATGACAGGGCGCGGTCAGTTTGTTGCAGAGCTCGTCGCCGCCTGTCGCGCCGAGGTCGGAAAAGACTTCCCTATTATTCTTCGATGGTCGCAGTGGAAGCAACAAGACTACACGGCGCGCCTTGCGCACACCGAAGAGGCGCTCTCGGGCTTCCTTGAGCCTCTCGTGGATGCCGGCGTGGATTTGTTTCACTGCAGTCAGCGCCGGTTTTGGGAGCCCGAATTTGAAGGTAGTGACCTTAATCTTGCCGGTTGGGTCAAGAAGCTGACCGGATTACCCACCATTACCGTGGGCAGTGTCAGCCTTGATGCGGACTTTATCCCCGATCCGGGTGAGGTGGGCTTCAGTGCGGCGAAGCCGGCCTCGCTTGATCGGCTTATTGCAATGTTGGAGCGTGGTGATTTCGACTTGGTCGCCGTCGGTCGAGCGCTGATTGCTAACCCCGATTGGGTCAAAGTGGTTGAGCGCGGTGATCTCAACCATTTGGCCGCATTTGAAAAGCCAATGTTAATGACCCTCGACTGAAATGACTAAGTTTTGATCGATGCTTTGTGGCCCGCCCAGACGGTTGTATGTAAGTTTTTCGGGTTCTGTCTCGCTGTCACAAAGTTGTCTTGTTTTGGTCATTTAATAGCAACTGCGTACGAGTAGGGTGCGCGGGTTCCACTTTTTTCCCTAAACTCAGGAGACATTTGATGAATGTTCGCGGATTTAAAACGACTCAAAAATCGTTAGCCACGACAGTCGCGACGGCAATGCTGTCTTTCGCACTGATTTCACCCTTAGCACAAGCTCAGGAAACAACGGCTGAAGTGCGTGGTGCCGTATTTAACACGTCTGGCGCACCGCTTGAGGGCGCAACTGTCGTAGTGACGAGTCGCGCCACAGGTATTTCCAAAACAGTAGAGGCAAGCGCTAACGGGTCTTACTCCGTTCGCGGCCTGCCGGCAGGTGTTGTCTATGACGTCGAAGTCATGTCGACGGGTCTGCAGAAGTCGAGCACAAAGAACGTATCACTCGCGGTCGGTCAGTCTGCTGTTTTGAACTACAGCTTGTCGACAATAGAGGAGGTTGTTGTCACTGCAGAGCAGGTCATGTTTGCTGAGACTGCCATTGGTCCTAACGCTATTTTTGACGTTGCTGCGTTGCAGGATTCGCCGGCGGTCAATCGAAATATCAACGACATTATTCAGCAGGATCCGCGTCTCTACGTCGACCAGTCGCGCGGTAATGTGGACGCGGTTCAATGTAACGGCGCAAATCCACGCTACAACAGCCTGACGGTTGATGGTGTGCGCTTAAACGACGGATTCGGCCTTAATTCAAACGGCTATCCGACGCAGCGAATGCCATTCCCTTACGACGCTATTTCAAGCGTAGCCGTTGAAATGGCGCCGATGAGCGTTGTGTACGGTGGTTTCTCCGCCTGTAACATCAACGCAGTAACGAAAACGGGTGGCAATGAAATCTTCGGATCTGCGTTTTTTGACTATGGATCGGATGACCTGCGGGGCGACAAGCTCGAGGGTGATAGCATTGCACAGCAGGACTATTCCGAAACCCGCTACGGGTTCGAGCTGGGCGGAGCGTTGATTGCCGATAAGCTTTTCTTCTACGGCGCCTATGAGAAGTACGACGGTGCGGATTTAAATGACCGTGGCGCGATTGGCTCGGGTGCAGTCAATGAGGTGAATGTCACTCAGGCTGAACTTGATCAAATCGCCCAGATTGCGCGTGATGTTTATGGATACGAGCCAGGTCGTACTGTGTCGGAAGCGCTGGATTTTGACGACGAGAAGTACCTTGTAAAGCTCGATTGGTACGCGAGCGACACACAGCGTTTGTCGATGACCTACATGTACAACGATTCATTTAATTTCAGTCCGTCTGACGGAGATCTGGATGAGTTTGAGTTTGATAAGCACTTTTACAAGCGCGGTGCAGAGCTGACGACCTACAACATTAACTGGTACGCAGATTGGAGCGAGAATTTTTCGACTGAGGTGCGTTACTCCTACAGCGAAGTTGATTTCCTCCAAGCCTCAGTGTCGGGACCGAATTTTGCCGAGTTCCGTATTGAGCTCGATGACGTCGACGTCTACCTAGGGCAAGACGATAGTCGCCAGGCGAACGATCTCGACTGGGAAGTGGAGCAGCTTGTTGCTCGAGGTACCTACGCGCTAGACGACCACACCATTACCTTTGGTTACGAGCGAGATTCATCTGACATTTACAACCTCTTCTATCAGCACGTTGATACCGAGGTTCGCTTTGATGGAATAGATAATTTCCAGCAGGGGCTTGCAGATCGAGTGTATTACGGCAATGCAATTTCCAATAACGAGTTAGATGCTGCGGTTCAATGGGGCTACACCATTAATACGGCGTACATTGAAGATGAGTGGCAGGTCAACTCTGATCTTCGTTTGACCTACGGTCTTCGTTACGACTACTACGAATCAAGCGACAAGCCCGCACTAAACACAGCGTTCGTTCAGGATTACGGATTCCCGAACACCGCGACGTTGGACGGCCTAGACCTGTTAATGCCGCGTGTGGGCTTTACTTACCAGCTCAACGACAGTATGACGCTGAGCGGCGGTGTCGGTCTCTTCTCTGGCGGTAATCCCAATGTTTGGTATTCAAACGTCTTCTCAAACACCAACACGACTGCGGTCCAGACACGAATTAACGACGTTAATTTATTCGAGCAAACCTATGAGTTGTGTGAGCCCAATGTCCCCACCTGTGGTCCAGGTTACGGCGTACCTTCGCAACAAGTCGCGCAGGTTGCGGCCGGTGACGGAAGCAACTTCGAAATTGTTTATCTCGATCCTGACTTTGAAGCTCCTTCCGAGTGGAAGTATGCCTTGGGTCTGACCTGGGAGACCGAAGGCGGCTATTTGATTACGGCTGATGCGCAAATTACGCGTGGCAAAGACACGGCTATTTACAAGCACGGTGATCTTGAGCAAGTGGGTACGAACGACTTTGGAAACGGCTACCCAAGCTATGACAGCGTCAGAGCCTCGTCGTTTGTCTTAACCAACAGTGGCGTCGGTAATGAGTCAGAGTCTCTCGCTTTCAGTGTCTTCAAAGGCTTCGAAAATGGTTTGGACGTTCGACTGGGTTACGCATGGGTTGATGCCAAAGACGTCAATCCAATGACCTCTTCGGTTGCGTTTTCGAACTATGTGAACCGTGCGTTCTATGATCCTGAAGAGGAAGTTCTTGCGCCTTCTAACTACAACATTGAGCACCGAATCACTGGCGTCCTGAACTACAACGTCAACTTGTTTGGCGGCTACAACACGCGCTTCTCCCTGTTCGCCCAGTCGAGCTCTGGTGTGCCGTACAGCGTCACACTTGGGGGTGCTGATGGAACGATCAACGCCTACGGCTTTACGCCTTACCTCGACTTCCTTGAGCACGTGCTGGTCGAGGAGGGCACTCGGAACAACCGCAAAGGAAGTTCGTGGACAAAAGCAGACTTGCGTATCTCGCAGGAGCTTCCGGGTCTCAACAGTGAGCACAGCGCGCGCGCGTTTATTGTGGTGGATAACTTCACCAACCTTCTAAACGACGATTGGGGCGTTATGTACAAGCCAAACTTCCCTTACGGCGTTACTCAGAGTGACATTGACGCCGGTCGCGCCGAGTCGCGCATTGGAGGTGCCTCGCTTTGGGAGATTAGAATTGGTGCGGAGTACCGCTTCTAAGCCACCTACCCCTGATCGACTAAAGGTGCCTTAGGGCGCCTTTTTTTTTGCCAGCAAACCGCGAAATCATGTCTTAAGATATTCTCTATAGTTATGGATTTATTGTATTCAATGCATAAAAATAAATAATACCAATTTAAAATCGTTACCTAATGTGTGTTTTTAAGTAACATAATGATTCTGAAATCGTCCACATTAGGCAAGGAACAAGCGTCATGAACGGTAACATTCCCAGTTGGTTCAACACAGCGAGCACCGCACTGACATTCTCAGTCGTCGTCTCAGTCATGTTTTACTCCGTAGGCTCAATGGTTTAGTGCTTGCGCGTTGGGCAGGTCGATATGTATGGGTGGTACCCGTGTTATTGACGCTCACGTTGCTGACGGAGCGGGGGCTTGCCTCGACGTCGCGAAGGCCCTTAGCAGAACCCCTACGGGTTCTGACGCCTCCAGATACACCAGCGCAATAATCCCAGAAAACCCTTGAGTTGAGTGGTCTGGACTCGTCGTAGGACTCGATGACAACCCTGGTGGATGAGCGCGAACCGTAAGCGTTAAATCACACGCTTTTTTGTTTGGATGACCTCTTAAATGCCGGTATGGTGACGCCTTAACCTTCTTGGGACGAACCATGCACAGTGTGATCGGTATGTTGGCCATTGTGGGCTTTGCTTATGCAATTTCGTCAAGCCGGCAGAGCGTTGCTTGGAAAACCATCGTTATTGCGTTCGCGATTCAGTTCACTGTCGGGGGACTCGCCCTTTTCACCACCTGGGGAAATCGTGCCTTGAATGCGGCGGCGGACGCCACGGGTGCGCTCTTGAGTTACTCCCGCGCTGGGATCGATTTTATGTTTGGCCAGCTTGCGGCTTATGACGGTCCAATTGGATTCGTTTTTGCGGTCAATGTGCTCCCGGTCGTTGTCTTCTTTAGTGCCTTTATTGCTGTTTTGTACCACCTCGGAATTATGATGTGGATCGTTCGCATTTTGGGCGGCGGTCTGCGTCGGTGCTTAGGAACAAGTCACGCAGAGTCCATGTCGGCTGCCGCTAATATTTTCGTCGGGCAGGCAGAGGCGCCGTTGGTCGTAAAGCCTTTCATTCCCAGAATGACGCAATCGGAGTTGTTTGCGATCATGGTGGGTGGACTATCAACCATCGCAGGGTCGGTGATGGCCGGTTACGTTGCGCTCGGGATTCCGCTTGAGTATTTGGTCACAGCGAGCTTCATGGCGGCGCCGGGCGGTCTAATGATGGCGAAGTTGATCGAGCCCGAGCAAGCGGTTCCTGTCGTTCCTAATCAGGATGATCAGGCAACGATCCCACGATACGTCAACATTATTGATGCGGCAGCCTCTGGTGCACTCGACGGCCTTCGCATGGCGGCGGCGATCGCTGCAATGCTGATTGCATTTGTTGCGTTAATCGCCCTTGTTAACGGAATTCTTCAGTATTTTGGGGCGTTTGTTGGCTTTGAGAGCATTACCTTAGAGATGATCTTAGGTGTTTTACTCAGCCCTGCCGCCTGGCTGCTCGGTGTGCCCTGGGCTGAGGCATCCACTGTTGGCAGTTTAATTGGGCAAAAACTGATTCTTAACGAGTTCGTGGCGTACGTGGCGTTTTCCGAGGTGAGCGATACGCTCTCCCCCATTTCACAAGCCATTGTGATTTTTGCGCTGTGTGGTTTTGCTAACTTGTCGTCGATTGCCATTTTACTCGGTGGTCTTGGCGCCATTGCGCCGACACGGCGCGACGACATTTCTCGATTAGGCGTTCGCGCGTTGATCGCGGCGACCCTTGCGAATCTGATGAGCGCGTCGCTTGCTGGGTTCTTCTTGTCCTTGCCGGGCGCTGCCGGGTGATGACTGACGTGCAGGGCAAAACTGTCGGCAGTCAGCCAGACCAGCTTCCATTGATTGACTACACCCGCGACACTGCGAGCGAAGAGTTTTTTGAAAGCCTTAGGTCTTTTGGCTTTGCCACACTCATTGCCCATCCACTGGACATGGCGCGGGTTGAACGGATTTATCAAGAATGGCAGACGTATTTTAGCTCTGGCAGTGCGAGCGATTTTTCAATGGACGGCGAAAAGCAAGACGGCTACGTTGCCTTAGATCAGGCCGAGAGTGCCAAGGGACAAGCCGTACGCGACCACAAAGAGTACTTCCAATATTACAGTTGGGGCCGCTGCCCCAGCCACCTAAAGGCGGACCTTGACGCGCATTATCAGGACTGCCTTGAATTTTCGTCGACCCTGTTAACGTGGGTGGCGATGCATTTACCCAAAGACATTACCGAGGCGCTGTCGATGCCTTTGGAGTCGATGATAGCGCAGAGTGCGCAGACGATGCTGCGCGTACTTCACTACCCACCCATAGTCGCGGGCATAGAGCTTCCGAGAGCCGCTGCGCACGAAGACATTAACTTGCTGACCGTTCTACCCGCGTCGGATGGTCCTGGTCTTGAGCTGCAGCGCGTTGATGGGGGTTGGCTGGAGGTGATCAATCGCCCGTCACAGGTTGTGGTTAATATTGGCGATATGTTGCAAGAAGCCACGGGTGGATTTTTACGTTCGACCACGCATCGAGTGGCAACGCCGAGCAAGGGGCAGGCTCAAAAAGGTCGTATGTCGCTGCCGCTTTTTTTACATCCTCGACCAGAGGTGGTGTTGTCGCCGCGGTATACCGCAAACAGTTACCTTTCAGAACGGTTGCGTGAACTCGCGCTCACCTAGATTGGCTGACGAGCTGCTGGCCTGCTAGGCCAAGCAGAATAACCACGAGTCCGAGAAGCGTGCTTTGAGCGATGGGCTCGCCCAGTACGGTAGTGATCAAAACGAGCGATATCGGCGGTGCTAGGAAGATCAGACTGCTGACTCGAATAGGATTGTCTGTCAGTCTCAGAGCGCTCATCCAGAGGATGAATGCGATACCCATTTCAAACAATCCGACGTAGAGCCCACTGAGAATCGACGCCCACGCCATTGTAATGACGCCATCGGTCAGCACCGTAATAAGCCACAGAACCGGTGTGGCTGCGGTAAAGTTGAGGAAAAGTGTCACCTGTGGATCGAGCTGATGATGGTCGACAAATCGCGCGTTTAACACCCAAGACAGTCCCCAGATTACGGTCGATGCGAGCGCAAGAAGTACGCCGACAGGCGCGTTAAACTCGAACGCACTCAGGTCGCCGTCGGTAACGATAATCAATATGCCCAGATAACTGAGAAGCGCGAGTCCTACCTCAGATCTCGTCGGTACTATTTTCGAAAATAAGGCTGCAATCAATGGAAGCGTTAGACCCCACGTATAGTTGATCGCCATGGCGTCTTGCGCGGGCAGTAAGTCGTAGGCCTGAAACAAAATCCAGTAATACAACGCCGGATTGAGTAAACCCAAAATCAAGCACCGCCAAAGCAGCGGCCTTGGCACCTCGGTGACGCGACTCAGCCTGCCGCTTATCGCCAGGCTCACCGCGAAGAATACCCAGGAGACAGTCGCCGCGGCGGTTATTAGTTGCATGGGCGAGCTGTAGGCCAGCGCCCACTTGAAGGCGGTTGCCATGGTGCTCCAGAGTCCCACAGCCATTAGACCGAGCACCAGAGACTTGTGATTGGAGCGAGCACTTAGCGATAACATAGGCGGTCGGGCTGTATTCCTAAGGTTCCAATGGCGTAGACTCGGTCGCACATGAGATCAAGTCTGCGAGGCGTTAACGATGGGCCATATGAGTAAGAATGTCACCTTAGATAATCCAGCCTACATTCACGAGTCGGCGTGGCTGTACGGTAAGGTTTACATTGGGAACGGGGCATCAGTCTGGCCTAATGTTGTCACACGGGCGGAAACGTTTGAGATTCGCATTGGTGCACGCACGAATATCCAAGATTTTGTGATGATCCATGTGGGCGCCGCAGCGCCCACAATCGTTGGAGACGACTGCTCCATAACGCACCACGCGACCTTACACGGCTGCACCATTGGCGATCGCTGCTTGATCGGTATTAACGCGACGATTATGGACGGCGTGAAAATTGGCAATAACTGCATTGTCGCCGGTCACACCATAGTGACCGAGGGCAGCGAGTTTCCGGATAACACGATTATTGCGGGCGTACCCGGCAAAGCGGTTGCGACGCGGGACTGTGGTGATGCCAACCTGGTTAATGCGAGGTTTTACAGTGCCATGGCGGACACCTATGCCGCCGGGGACGATCGCTTGTCACAAGAGCAGGTGGATGCTGTGCTCAGCACCGTGGGTCAGTAGACTAAACTGATCAGGAGTCTGAGTCGTTCAGCACGCCTTCAAGCTGACGCATCGGACCACCGTCGAATACAAGTTCGAATCCAGCCGCTTTGAGCAACGTTTTTGCCTGTGCAGAGCGGCGGCCACTTCGGCAATAAACGACAACTTCCTCATCGAGTTCGATCCCCTCACTCAAGAGTGAGTCGGGGAGGCCTTTCAGAGGGAGGTTGACCGCGCCCTCAATGGATCCGGTTGCAAATTCCTGTGGGGTGCGAACATCAATAATGACAGGGGCCGAGATGTTGGACTGTATCGTCGCCAGATCATTCGCGGCTAAGGCTAACGCGCTAACCGCGATGACAAGAAGGCCACTGAGCGTCGCCCAACGGCCTACTAAGCTGCCTCGGCTCCGCTGCCGTTTAGTTCGTCGTCTTCTAAGATCCATTCTTTTGCTGCTTCCAGTGCTTCGAGTCGAGTCTCAAATTGCATATTAGCAGGCAAATGGTCTGCTACCCCTAATCCTTGGAGTACCTGTGCTACTCCGTCTCTGATACCGCAGGCATAGAGGCGTTTGCCTGCATTATGTGCATCAACCGCAATTGTTTCCACGGCGCGTGCAGCTGATACATCGATAAAGGGTACTTGATGAAAGTCCAGCACAATGGCCCTGTGATCGTTACGACCAACCCGCTCGCGGACATGATGACCCACATCGGCAGCCGCGCCGAAGCTCAGCGGCCCACCAAAGTCAAACAGGGTGAGGTGATCGTCGACGGTCCTGAGTATGTTGGCCTCTGCGTCCGTGAGTTTTAGCTCGTCGTCATCACCCTCGCCACTGAACGACTTTAGCTGTTCGTCAGCGATCTGCTTGACGAAGGCGAGGGCTGCAATAACCACCCCAGCCATAACCGCGGTGATGAGGTCGACAAACACGGTGAGTCCCAACACCAGAGCCATCAGTAATAGATCAAAGCGAGGACCCTGGTGCGCTCGTTTGAGATAGGCAATGTCGATAATGTCGTAGCCCACCTTCACGAGGATGCCGGCGAGTACAGCGTGTGGAATCTTTGCCGCAAAGGGGGCAAGGACTAGAACCACGGCGAGCAGCAACGCACTGTGCAACATGCCCGAAATCTTGGTGCTACCCCCGGTGCGGATATTGACCACTGTTCTCATCGTCGCGCCGGCGCCAGGAATGCCACCAAAGAAGCCTGCGACGGTATTACCGATACCTTGACCGATGAGCTCACGATTGGAACTGTGTCGGGTCCGAGTCATGTTGTCAGCAACGAGCGACGTGAGGAGGCTGTCTATCGCGCCCAACACCGCTAAGATGGCCGCCGCTTCAAAGATGATGATTGCTGTATCGGCCTCTAATGCGGGCACGATGAAGCTAGGGAGTCCCGTGGGGATAGCGCCTAAAATAGGTAAGCCCTCAATAAAAAGACCCAGTAGGGTGCCCGTGACCAGAGCGGCAAGAGGAGAGGGAATGACACGCCCCCAGGTTGCTGGCCAGCTGAACACCATGGCGAGCGTTAAAAGCCCGATGAATAGCGCGCCAAAGTGCGGATCCATGACGGCCGTCGGCACTTCCATCAACGCGGGAATAGTGCCGCTACCCTGGGGTTCGTGACCAAAAAGTCGCGCGAGTTGCAGGGCGATGATGATGCAGCCGATGCCACTCATAAATCCAGATACAACGGGGTAGGGCACCAGCCGGATGTATTGACCAAACCCGAGTATGCCAAACATGATTTGCATAAGACCGGCCAAAATAACGGTCGCAAAGACGAGTGAGGGATCGCCGTTCAGCGAGGCAAAAACGCCCGCAAAAACCACGACCATTGGGCCGGTCGGGCCTGTAATCTGAGACCCAGTGCCACCGAACAAGGCGGCAAAAAACCCGACGATGATAGCGCCATAGACACCCGCGATGGGACCGGCTCCCGATGCCGCGCCAAAAGCCAGTGCCAAAGGAAGCGCGACGACTCCGGCCGTTAAGCCGCCATAAAGGTCGCCGCGAAGATTACTCGTGTCGAAAAACTTGCTGCTCATACCAATGTGCCCGCTTAAATTCGTTCGCTTTGATAGTGCTTGATTAAGTAAATCGCTATCCCTGATGAATGCAGTTGCTTAGCCTTCGGGCATCGCAGAGCTGTGGTGCTGAATAATTTTCCAAGCACCGTCAATGAGCTCGTAGGTGTAGTTAAAACGTGCGGCTACGGATGAGCCATCGCCAAAGGTAAAGACGTAAATCCCAGCGTTGGTCGCTAACGTAGCGGAGAGGACTCGGGCGTTAGACTCGGTAATGACACCTTGCGGCTTCTTGGCGAGGAACGCGACGAAGTAATCTCTGATCTCTGCATGATTGTGACGAACTCGGTTGGATACGGTCGGCAGCAGCACCGCATTGTCTGCGTACATCTGGGTGACCACGTCGGGGTCGCCAGTGGCCAAGGCGTCATTCCATTCACTAAACAATGCGATCACATTTTCTTCGTTCACTGCGGTCTCCAAAAGGGTTGAAAAAATAAAGCATACGCCGACCTCGCTGCGCGCATGAAACGCGCCTGCGCAGGCGAAACTGGCGGGTTTGGGCAAGTATCAGGGTAACTACGCGATCACTCTATTGATTGGATGCGATAGTTGTTACTAATATATTGATATAATTTGATAGTAAAAATCTATCACCTACACGGAGCGATGACTGTGCAGCCAAAACTCAATCTCAGTTTGCGTCAATTGGAGTATTTTAAGACGATTAGCGATGCCGGAAGCTTTCGCGGCGCTGCGGAGCGATTGGGCGTCACTCAGCCCACATTAACCGCGCAAATCGCGACGCTCGAAGAGTCTTTGGGCGTGAAGTTATTCGAGAGAACCCGATCAGGTGCAACACCGACCGTGGCGGCACGCGAGTTGATGCCGGTGTGTCATCGCATTCAAGAAGAGGTGCAGAGCTTTGTCGATACCGCGCACGGGTTTTCTGGCGGGGTTGCGGGGACCTACCGTATCGGAGTCACACCGACGCTTGGGCCCTACTTACTCCCCCAAGTTCTTCCGGAAATTCATAAGCGGTTTCAGGAACTTCGGCTGTTTGTTCGAGAGGGTGTGCCCGCCGAGCTGAGTCAGGATTTAAGAAGCGCGAAACACGATCTTATACTCTCCACCCAGCCGATCGCGGAAGCGGGGCTTGACGTCAGTCCACTGTTTAGGGAGCCCCTCAAATTGGTGCTGCCGTTGGATCACCGGTTGGCGAGTAAAACCGTGATTAATCGAACGGACCTCATGGGTGAGGAAGTGCTGACACTGGACGAGCACCACCTTTACCACCGCCAAGTGACCGAGTTGTGCCAGACGCTTGGCGCGAATACACGGCGCGACTTCGAGGGCACGTCGCTCGACACGCTGCGACAGATGGTTGTGATGGGCATGGGGATTACTTTTTTACCCGCCTTGTATGTCGCATCCGAGATCCGAGAGACCGATCCGCTCAGGGTTGCGGACGTTTTTGGCGTGAACATGTACCGCGACCATGCACTTGCCTGGCGAAGTCGCTCACCCGCGCGTCCCCTGTTTCGGCGCCTTGCACAAACGATCCGCGAGTTAGTACCAGATACAGCGGCGAGTGAGCTTCGTGTTTTATATTAGTGCGTTAGAGGCTTGCCGATGCCTTAGCTTGCAAGGATAGTGTCACCCACCCCTATTAATAGTGACACCCACCCCTATTAATAGTGACACCCCTCCCTACTGAGAGAGCCACCTAATGAGTTACGAATCGACAACCCCATTTATTCATGTCGCCGTTGCGCACCATTGCCTCACGATTGAGTTCAACCGTCCTGATGCGCTTAACGCGCTGAGACCCGAAATGTTGTCCGAGTCGGCTCGTTTGGTGCAACAAGGCAGTGACGACGAAGCGGTGTCGGTCATTGTACTGCGCGGAGCGGGACGCGCGTTTTCTGCCGGCGTTGATTTGAAGGTGCTGCAAGGCATAAAGCCTGAGGGCGGGATTATTGGGAACGTTTTCGACGAGCCTGCGGCGCTCTTGGCGGCGGCTATTCGTGACGCCGGGGTTCCTGTCATCGCACGCGCTGTGGGCGCTTGTTTTACCGGTGCGCTAGAAGTGGCGCTGCACTGCGATTTTGTCTACACCACCGACGCATCAAAATTTGGCGACACCCATACAAAATTTGGTCTGCGCCCGACGTGGGGAATGTCTCAGACACTGTCGCGCGCTGTAGGCCACCGACGTGCCCGGGAGCTGTCGTTTACCGCGAAAGTGTTTTCGGGCGTTCAAGCGGCTCAATGGGGTGTTGCTAATGCCAGTTTTGAGACGCCAGAGGCTTTGGATGAGGCGTTGTCAGAGACCTGTTCGCGCATTGTCGGCAACAGTTCCGACGCGGTTGCTGCGATGAAAGACCTCTATCGCCTGGCCGAAGAAGAAGGTGGAATTCGTGCCTCGCTCGACGCCGAAAGCACCTCGAATTACGCGATTGCTGACACCGAAGAACGACTGTCGAAATTTTAGTTTTGAAGGGACGCTACCCCCTCAGAGTAGGGGTCTAAATTAGCCCTATTGCGCTCGCTCAATTTTGGGGTTAATTTCGCGCATTCGTTGGGTGGAGTTCGCGATGACCGCCATTAAAAATTTGCTTGAAACCTTGTATCACGAAGTCATTCCGATGAAGGGTTTTGAGGACAAGCTGTCTGTCCTCAAGGCCGGCGATCGTGTGGGCATTACCTGCTCGCCCAAGCAGGGTTTGCAAGTCACTTTAGACACCGTATCGCAGCTTTCGTCGCGAGGGTTTATGTTGACGCCGCACATCGCTGCGCGCCAGGTCATGAATCGTCAGCACCTTTGTGACATTGTCGCGCAGCTGAGTGACAGTGGGATCACCTCGATCTTCGTTCCCGGTGGTGATCTCGACTCGCCCATGGGTGAGTACGACAGCTCCGCGGCCGTCCTGCGAGATCTCAGTGAAATGGACCACCCCTTCACGCGCGTCGGCGTGGCGTCGTACCCGGAGGGTCATCCCGCGATTTCAGATGACGTTTTGTACGAAGCGCTTGAAGCGAAACAGGGCATCGCGACGCACATGGTCACGCAAATGTGTTTCGACATGCCTGTGTTGCTGAAGTGGCTTAGCGAGATGCGTGATCGTGGCATCACGACTCCCGTCTGGATCGGTCTTCCCGGGGTCATGGACCGCATGAAACTTTTCAAAACATCACTGCGAATTGGCGTCGGCCAGTCCGCTAAATACGCGCGTAAGCAAAAGGGACTGGCAGGCATGTTACTGCGCAGTCCGACTTACAAGCCCGATTCGCTGCTCAAAGAATTGAAATCGGCGATCGGTGATGAGCGCATGGCCATTCAAGGTCTGTACATGTTCACCTTCAACCAACTAGACAACACTGTTCAGTGGTCTCAAGAACAACTTAAACGCTTGGGCTAGCCCGCCCACCGGAGACTTTTCAAATGACAAACAGCACCCCACTCGCGATAGGAATCGGGCCGCGCGTACGCCGGTCACCTTTTTTTGACTCAACCATAGACGCCGGTGTTCGGTCGTTCACGATTTATAACCACATGTATTTGCCTGTGCATTTTGGCGATCCTTTGGCGGAATACTGGGGCATGGTCAATGGCGTCGTTTTAGCGGATCACTCGGTGCAGCGGCAGGTGGAAATTAAGGGGCCTGATGCCTTGGCGCTCACGCAGCTTTTGACGCCAAGAGACATCTCGACCTGCCCCGTGGGTCGAGGTCGCTATGTCGTTTTTTGTAACGATCAGGGCGGCATCATCAACGACGCTGTTTTGTTTCGCATGGCAGAGGACTGTTTTTGGTTGTCGCCGGGTGATGGCGACGTCATCTTGTGGGCGACAGGTCTCGCAATGGGCAAGGGCTTTGATGTTCAAGTCAGTGAGCCCGATGTGTCACCACTGCAACTGCAGGGTCCGGTTTCGCCCCACGTGGCAAAGAAGCTGTTTGGCGAGATTGCACTCACCTTAGGTTACTACCAGTGTGTTGAGCTTGAGCTGAATGATATTCCTGTCGTGCTGACGCGAACCGGCTGGAGTGGGGAGCTGGGCTATGAGATTTACTTGCTAGACCAAACGCGCGGCGCAGAGCTCTGGGACCTCATTATGGAGGCAGGAAAAGAGTACGGGATACTGCCGGCTTGCCCATCGCTAATGCGCAGTGTCGAGGGCGGAATCTTGTCGCACGGCTCGGACATTACGCCCTGTGATTCGCCATTCACTATTGGTCTTGAGCGACTCATGGACCTCGATAAACCGTCAGAGTTTATTGGCCGAGACGCGCTAAAGCGAATTGCGCGAGAAGGTACGCCGCGCAAGTTAGTCGGCGCCAATTTTGCAGGCGAGGCTATTGGTGGCAACGATAAGTTTTGGGATGTTTATTCCGACGGCGCGGTTGTTGGACACATTACCCGCTGCTGCTATTCACCGCGACTCGAGCACAATATCGCCCTGTTGAACGTCCCAACCGAGCTCGCAGAGCCCGGTACCCAAGTCCAACTCGATATTCGCGGCACGCTAGTGGACGCTGAAATCGCCGCGTTGCCCTGGTTTGAGTCCCATAAGAAAATCCCTGAGGGAATCTGAACAGCTCGATGCAGGTTTGCACCCCCATTCTTCGCGGGTGCTTGGGTGCCAACCGGCCTGTTCGAGTTGACTGTCTGATCTTCGTATTGGCAGGTCGCCGATTTGCCCACGACCTCAGTTGTTTGTGCTGCGTGTTTCGTTGACGTAGTGTGAGAAAAAAGAAATAAGAAAGGGTGTAGAGATGAAGAGTCGAGCAGCAGTTGCTTTTAAGGCAGGCGCCCCACTTGAGATAGCCGAGGTGGATGTTCAGGGGCCCCGCGCAGGCGAGGTCATGGTTGAAATTAAGGCCACGGGAGTTTGCCACACCGACGCATTCACGCTTTCTGGCGATGACCCCGAAGGTGCATTTCCCGCGATATTGGGCCATGAGGGTGCTGGCGTAGTAGTTGAGGTGGGTGAGGGCGTTAAGTCGGTCAAACCAGGTGACCACGTTATTCCTTTATACACACCCGAGTGTCGAGAGTGTAACTTCTGTCTGCATCCCAAAACGAATCTGTGCCAAGCTATTCGTGAAACGCAGGGGCAGGGTCTCATGCCCGACCATTCCAGCCGTTTCACATTAGATGGCGAGCCAATTCTCCATTACATGGGATGCTCAACCTTTTCTAACTACACCGTTTTACCCGAAATCGCGGTTGCGAAAGTCCGTGAAGACGCGCCGTTCGATAAAATCTGTTACATCGGTTGTGGCGTGACTACGGGTATTGGTGCTGTTGCTTTTACGATGAAGGTTGAGGCGGGATCAACGGTCGCTATATTCGGTTTGGGCGGTATTGGACTCAATGTTATTCAAGGCGCCCGGATGGTGGGAGCTACTCGGATCATCGGAGTTGACTTAAACCCGGCGAAAGCGACGCTTGCACGTCAATTTGGGATGACAGACTTCGTGAACCCCAGCGAAGTTGACGATGTTGTTGACCAGCTCATTCAAATGACAGGCGGCGGTGTTGATTACAGTTTTGAATGCATAGGTAACGTCAATGTCATGCGCCAAGCGCTTGAGTGCTGTCACAAGGGCTGGGGACAAAGCTGTGTTATCGGTGTCGCAGGTGCTGGACAAGAAATATCAACGCGCCCTTTCCAACTGGTGACAGGTCGGTCGTGGCGAGGGTCCGCATTTGGCGGTGCGCGAGGCAGAACAGACGTTCCGAAAATCGTCGATTGGTATATGGAAGGCAAGATTAATATCGACGAGATGATTACCCATACCATGCCGCTTAACCAGATCAACGATGCCTTTGATCTGATGCATGCAGGAAAGAGCATTCGGTCTGTGGTGACGTTCTAATGGCACTTGAGCGCCTCTCTGAGGCTCGTTGCTTCGGAGGGGTACAGCGGCGTTACAAAGGGGCCTCTCAGGTGCTTTCGGGAGACGCTGTCTTCTCTGTTTTTTTACCCGATTTTGCTGCCGCTAATCCCGTTCCAGTCGTCATTTATCTCTCGGGACTTACCTGTACAGATGAGAACGCCGTGACCAAGGCCGGCGCACAGCGGATAGCGAGTGAGCTTGGCATTGCTGTGGTTTTTCCTGACACCAGCCCACGAGGCGATAACGTGGCGGACGACCCTGACGGCGCTTATGACTTGGGCCTTGGCGCCGGTTTTTACCTGAACGCGACGCAGGCGCCATGGTCTGATCATTACAAAATGGAAGAATTTATCGTTGCTGAGCTGCCGTTGTGGCTGGGCGATATCGAAGGCTTAGATGTTGCCCGAGTGAGTATCAGCGGTCACTCGATGGGTGGTCATGGTGCGATGAGTTTGGCCCTGAAATATCCGGGACGTTATCGCTCAGTGAGCGCATTTTCTCCCATTTGCGCGCCGGCGAGCTGTCCTTGGGGGCATAAGGCGTTCTCCGCTTATCTTGGTGAAGATAGAGAAGAGTGGAAACTGCACGATAGCTCTGAGCTCATTCGCTCGGGCGCAAAAGCCATACCGCTCCTGATTGATCAAGGTGCTTCAGATCAGTTTCTTGTCGAGCAGCTCAAACCTGAGTTGCTCAAGGAGGCTTGCGGCATAACCGCCTTTCCGCTCACCTACAGAGAGCATGATGGTTATGATCATAGCTATTTCTTCATCGCGACCTTCATGGAAGATCATCTGCGATTTCACGCAAAGCATTTGGCTCAATCAGAGTAAGCGTCCGCTGAGGCAGCACAGCTCGTTCGCTCGCGGTGTCGTCCTCTCCTGACGAAAGAAACGGCACCGTGTATCGCTAGGTACTATGGCGAGTCGGTTTGCGGCTAGTCGGTCTGCGGCTAGGCGGTTTGCGGCCTGTCAGTCAAATTGCGAGAAAGAGGTCGAGACCACTAAGGACCAATACGAGGCGCAAAATCAGTTTTGAGCGCTTGTCGAGTGCATCAAACTGCTTCTTGAGTTCCGCCAGTTCTTCTTTCGCAGTGTCACCTGCATCGACAATTTTCTCGCGACTTGCTGCTATGGCACCTGCGGCAGCGACACCGGCCGTCGACACCCCCATGGCACGGAGTAAGCGGCGGCGGCTCAGTAGTGATGTATCGGTTTGGTCGTCGGTCATATCGGTAATTACGGACTCCTGCTCAATTAAGACTGATTAAACACGGGTTTTCGTTTCTCGAGGAAGGCTGCCATCCCTTCCTGCGAATCAGGCGTCCCGAGCGTCGCAGCGACGGCCTGTTTCTCATCGTCAATGGATTCATCGAGGGTTTTGGCTTCAAACCCGACGACGGTGTCTAACACCGCTTTCACGGCAAGGCGGGGTTGCGCAGCCAGCTCTTCGCCAAGCGCTTGTGCGCGCGCTTTTAATTGCTCCAGCGGAACCACCTCCGTCACGAGACCCATCTTCAGTGCTTCGTTTCCGTCGATTTTACGGGCGCGCAAAATCATATCGAGTGCATGCGACCGACCCACGACACGAGGAAGGCGAGCTGATCCGCCCCAAGCAGGGACACTGCCTAAATCCATCTCGGGCAGTCCTATTTTTGCTCCTTCGCTCGCTGCGATACGAAAATGGCAAGCCAGAGGTAACTCAAGTCCAGCACCGAGGCAGTAGCCGAAAAAGGTGGCGATCGCGGGTGTCCCACCGTTTTCGATCATGCCCAGTACACGATGGCGTTGGGCGAAGAACGCTTCTGGACTGCCCGCGCGTTTAATGCCCTCGGGGATTTGTCTGAGATTCATGCCCGCGGAGAAATTCGCCAGGCCCTCTGCGGTGAAGACCATGGCGCGAATCGCGTCATCAGCGAGCACCTCGGGCAGTTGCTCTTCCAGACGATCGATGTAACTCACCGGCATGAGATTGAAGGGCGCGTCGTTAACACTGAAGGTCGCAACGTGATTGGTCACTGAAAAAAGATAGGGGTCGTTCATCACTGTGTTCTCCGTTGCAGCATCACTTTTGGTGTTTTAGTCAGCGAGCCATTTGTACATCACAAAGGCATCGATCAATCCCAGTGTTGGATGGTTAAAGGCCCGCGGCAAGGTGCCGACGATATCAAAGCCCAACTTCTTCCATAGCGACACGGCGATTTCATTACTCGAAGCCACAAAATTGAACTGCATGGCGCGATAACCCATTTCGGCGGCAATACCTTGAGAGTGCAGGCACATTTTTTGAGCCAAGCCTCGGCCGCGAGCCGCGCTTGTTACCATGTATCCGCAGTTACAGACGTGCTTACCCGGGCCATCCTGATTGGTTTTCAAGTAGTAGGTCCCGAGAATCTCGCCGTCTTCTTCAAAGACAAACGTTCGATCGGGCTTTGTCATCCATAACATTTCCGCGGTCGACCTGTCGGTGTCGACAGGGTAAGCATAGGTGTCGCCGCCCTCAGTTATTTCGCTGAATATGGGCCAAATATTGGGCCAGTCAGCCGCCGTTGCCTCGCGAATCATATTTAAAAAATAGTGTAAATGAACGGTGCCAGCGCCGAGCCCTGTGTCATAACAACCAACACACCGAGCAGGAGCATGATGCCAATGATGGGTGCCATCCAGAGTTTCTTTCGCTCACGCATGAAGCCCCAAAGGTCTTTTAACAGCTCAAACATTAATACGGTCTCTCAAAGTGGTCTTGGTCCCGCGTGCTACTCACAACACGATAACTATCGTGAGCGGTGTCCCCGGTTCTTCGGGATAGCGCGTCTCGGCCGATAAGAGTCATGAGCGCACCAATCGGCACAAACACGAGGTAGTAAAGCAAAAACATGATGATACGCGTGTTAATGAACCCCGCAATAAGTCCAAAGCGCATCCAAACACGGTAAAACGGCCGCAGTGTCGTTGGCGTGAGAACGGCGAGTATTGCCAGAACGCCAGCACTGACCCACGGCCAGAGCGGATAAGTCTGATCGAATACCCAAGGTAAAAGAACACCGAAAAGCAGGATAACAACGGTACTAAAAAGCAGTCCGAATTGACGCAGTTCAGAGGGTGTTGCCGGTGTGATTGTTGTATTACTCATAGCGCTTACGCTCAGTCCAGCTGGAATTCTTGTTTCCAGGACTCATCATGATCCCAGGTTGGTTGTTCGGTTTTTAGTAATACTGCATTTTCCAAGACCAGCATGTCCATTTCAGTGCGCATAAAGCACCGGTACGCGTCTTCAGGGGAGCAAACGATAGGCTCACCGCGAACGTTAAATGAGGTGTTAATCAAGACAGGGCAGTCTGTGATCGCTTCAAATGCAGACAGTAGTGCATGAAATCTCGGGTTAGTCTCAGCATGGACCGTCTGAAGCCGCGCAGAGTAATCAACGTGCGTAATCGCAGGAACGTTTGAGCGTGCCAGGTTGAGTTTATCGATTCCAAACAAAGCGCCTTCCTCTTCGCTCATCGCCAGACGATGCTTCTCCCTTACCGTCGCAACTTTCAGCATATAAGGGCTGTCGGCCTCTGTATTGAACCAAGCAGAGACCGCCTCCGCTTTAATTGCCGGAGCGAACGGTCGGAACGACTCGCGGTTTTTGATTTTAAGATTCATGACCGACTGCATGGTGGGTGAACGCGCATCGCCGATAATCGATCGAGCGCCCAGTGCACGCGGACCAAATTCCATTCGACCGTTGAACCAGCCGACCACCGCGCCACGATCCAACGCGGCGGCAATCTCGGGCATTAACTCGGTGTCATCGTATCGATGAAATGGGGCTTCGACACCCGTTAAGTAGTCTTCTATTTCGTTCTGACTGAATGACTTTCCAAGGTAAGCGCCGTGCATTGTGTCGTTGAGATCATTGGCCTCTCGGGGTTTGTCTAGGTACTCATGCCAGGTCGCAAGCGCCGCACCCAAGGCACCGCCGGCATCGCCAGCTGCGGGTTGTATCCAAATCTGCTCGAAGGGTCCCTCGCGCTCGAGTCGACCATTGGCCACGCAGTTAAGCGCAACACCGCCGGCGAGGCACAGGTGATCTACTTCGAGCTCTTTATGAATCGTCGTGGCAAGCTTTAATACAATGTCTTCGGTTACCAATTGGATGGATGCGGCGATGTCCATCTCGCGCTGAGTCAGCTCAGCCTCAGGCTTTCGAGGTGGACCACCAAATAAGGCATCAAAGCGGCGATTGGTCATCGTCAGGCCGGTCGCGTAATTAAAATAGCGCATGTCCAAACGAAACGTTCCGTCGGGCTTTATATCGATGAGATGGGCTTTGATGAGGTCGACGTACTTGGGCTCTCCATAGGGCGCGAGCCCCATGAGTTTGTATTCCCCCGAATTGACCTTGAAGCCGGTGTAGTAGGTGAATGCCGAATACAGCAGCCCTAAGGAGTGTGGGAAGCGTATTTCCCATTGCGGTATCAGTGTCGAGCCATCGCCCAGCCATACCGAGCTTGTCGCCCACTCCCCAACCCCGTCGAGGCAGAGCACCGCTGCTTTCTTGAACGGGCTGGCATAGAAGGCGGATGCGGCGTGTGAGCCGTGATGTTCGTGAAATAGCAGTGGCGGTAAGGCTGTCTGCTCCAGCCCTGATAAGGCGGCCAGTTCACGTTTCAGTGTCACTTTTAAAAAGAGTTTCTCTTTTAACCAGACCGGTATGGCCATGACGAACGAGCGAAAACCTTTGGGTGCAAAGGCGAGATAAGTCTCCAGCAGTCGTTCAAACTTCACCAGAGGCTTGTCGTAAAAGGTAATGTAATCAATCTCAGCCAGGCTCAGCCCCGCTTCCTCGAGACAGTAAGCGACCGCATTGGCAGGAAACGCGGCGTCATGTTTTTTTCGCGTGAAACGCTCTTCTTGTGCTGCCGCTACGATTTTACCGTCGACCAATAGTGCCGCTGCACTGTCGTGATAAAAAGCCGAGAGGCCAAGCACGTTGATTGATTGTGTCATTGCAGGTTAACTATCGCCGCTCTAGGGAAACTTCGGTGCGTTGATTAAGGTATCACGCATCGTCAAAGGATAATGTTCAGTGTCAAACACACGAAACACGTTGTTTACGATCATAACGGTTGTGGTCATACCGCTGTTATTTTTTATAGTGCTCGAATTGGCCCTGCGTGTCGCAGGTGTGGGCACCCATTACGAGTACTTCAATACGATCGATATTGACGGTCAATCCTACTTTCAAGAGAACCCCGATTTTGCGGATCAGTTTTATCCACCGTCACTCAATGTGGGTCCGCTGCAAAACACGTTCGAGCAGACGGATCACGACGATCGTCTTCGCGTTTACGTGCTGGGTGGTTCGGCAGCGATGGGTTTTCCCCACAAAAACCACGGTGTTGATCGACTTTTGGCGACGCAGCTCAATGCCCTGTTTCCCAATAAACACGTCGAGGTCGTCAATACGGCCATGACTTCCGTGAACTCGCATGTGGTCTATGAGGTGGCTAACACGCTGCCTTCGAACTCGGCTGACGTGGCCGTTGTGTTGATGGGCAATAACGAGGTCGTAGGACCTTATGGACCGGGCACATTTAACCAGAATTTTTTATCGAGTATGACCGGTATCAGGACCCTACAAGCGCTGAAACGCACCCGCCTTTGGCAGCTTTTTGACCGCTCACTTAATGAGGTTAAGCGCTCAGACGCGAAGGCCGATCTCGAATGGCAGGGCATGCAGATGTTTGTCGATAACGCTGTGCCTGAGAGCGATCCGCGGATGGCCGCCGTGTACGATCACTTTGAAGAAAATCTCCGAGACATTGTCGACGCGCTCAACGCCAAGGGTATGCATGTTGTTTTGTCGACGGTGCCCGTCAATTTGCGGCAGTCAGCGCCGTTTTTATCCGTCGCAGCCAATGACCTTTCTCAGCGCGACCGAGCACAGTTTGATTCCCTGCGTGATCAAGCGCGCGCGCAAGCACTCAACGGCCGATGGCGTGTCGCTCAAGACCTTTGGCAGCAGGCACTGCTCCTTGATGATGGGCATGCAGATACGCACTTCCAGTTGGGGACCAGTCTTGAAAAGCAGGGTCAATACACAGTAGCGCGCGTCCACTATGAGCGCGCACTCGACCTTGATGGGCTCAGATTCAGAGCCGATACACGCATCAATGCCACAATTGAGCGCGTGGCAGCAGACTACCCTCAAGACCAAGTCAGTTTTGTCCATAGCCTCAAGGCTTTTGATCAAGCGAGCGCGCCATACTCGCCAGGTTGGAACTTGCTGGTAGAACACGTTCACTACGACTTTGAGGGCAATGCAGTGCTCGCCAAGGTGTTTTCTCGAGCAATAGCGCGTCATCTCGCAGCCAGCGCGCCGCGTGCAACGCTGAGCAACGACGAGGTCGCCGCCCGGATTGGGTTTCCTAACCATGAAACCGTTGAGAACATTGAAAATCTTCAGGGTATGGCGGACCAACCCCCCTTCCCTGGGCAAAGCAATTATCAGGACTACCTAGCCTTTCTCGCCATTGAATTGTCCAAAGTTCAGGGCGAGGTTGGCGAGCCTAAAGACGTTGTTCGACGACGACAGCGCGTGTTAACAGAGGGTGTCGGCGATTGGAAACTGCATTTTGAGATGGCGGCTTTAGCGCGGTATTTAAAGAACAAGCAGGCGCAGTATTACCACCTCGAAGCGCTTAACGAACTTTATCCACACAACCGAGAAAGTCAGATCAACTTGGCGAATTTGTTGAGTCAGGACGGTCGTTGGCGCGATGTCATTCCCGTACTTGAGCGATCCCTGCACTACACCCGTGGACGTGAAGAATTCATCGTTGAGTCCATGGGCTGGTTGGGCACCGCGCATCTAAAAGTCGGTAACATTCAGGAAGCCACCGACTTGTTGTTATCTATTCCCCGTGCCTACCCAGAGCAGATAGGAATGAGTTTGCGCGCCTATGGCAATTTGATTAAACACAGTGTGACGGCGGGCGATAAGACTGCGACCGAGCGTTATTTGACGAGTGCTGAGGCCTATGCTGAGCAGCTGATTAGTTCGGGAGAGAGTGCGAACTACCCCATGCTGGGACGGCGGATGGGTCAGATTATGACCCTGGGTGGCGACAAGGTCGCCGCCGCCGCGTGGCAGCAGCGTCGCTGAACTGCTTAATCGTCCCTGAGCTTTGCCTCTGAGCGCATTCTTCTGTTAAATCGAAGTCTTAAGGATTTGGGAGACGACCGATGAAGACGGCGTTGATCGAAAAAAAAATAGAACGTGGTGTGCTGTGGCTCACGCTCAGCAATCAAGAACAACGCAATCCACTTTCGAGCGACATGCTGACCGAGGTCACCGCGTCGCTTGAGATGGCGTATGCCACTGACGAGGTTCGCTGTATTGTGATCGCAGCGAAAGGCCCAGTATTTTCGGCGGGGCACGACCTCAGCGAGATGGCGAAGCGTCCGGAGGAATCCAAAGCGGCCTGGCAAGCGCGTGTACTCTCCATACTCGAGCTCTGCGCGACAATGATGCAGCGTATTGTTCACGGTCCCAAAGCCGTTATTGCCTGCGTTGAGGGCACCGCTACTGCCGCAGGCTGTCAGCTGGTCTCTTCATGCGATCTTGCCATTGCGAGCTCGAATGCGTCCTTTTGTACGCCTGGAGTCAACCTGGGTGCATTTTGCACGACGCCGTTGGTGGGTATTGGCCGAAACCTTTCTCGGAAACACGCGCTCGAGATGGCCCTGACCGGTGAGTTTTTCGGTGCTCAAGATGCTGAGCGTTTTGGACTGATCAATCGCCACGTCGCTCCTGAAAATGTTGTTGAGGAAACGCGCCAGTTAGCTGAGCGGATTGCATCGCGGTCCCCTCAAAGTATTCGTGATGGGAAAACGGCGTTTTATACGCAAATCGAAATGCCGTTGAACGACGCATTTGAGCACGCAAATCGTGTGATGGTGCAGGCGATGACGTCGGATGAGTCAAAGCAGGGCGTCAAAGCATTCTTTGACAAGCGATCACCCGAGTGGCGCTAAGCACGTGCTCATAGAGCGCGACAGGGACCTCGCTGACGTATTGACACGGGTGGCGCACATCGCACTGGTCGGCGCGAGCCACAAGCCTGACCGACCCAGCTACAAAGTCTTGGCATTTCTGCTCGAAGAGGGTTTTCAAGTGACACCCGTCAATCCGGGTCTGGCAGGGCAAATACTGCAAGGTCAGATGGTGGTTGCACGGCTGTCTGACATACCGCATGCCATTGACATGGTCGATGTGTTTAGAGAAGGCGCCGCTCTACCTTCTATCGTCAGTGAAACGGTGGCCATAGGCGCATCCGTCCTTTGGACGCAGCTGGGCGTTCGCAACGTTGCGGCCGAGACTGACGCGCTTAATCAGGGTCTCGATTTAGTCGTGGATAAGTGCCCCGCTCAGGAGCTACCCCGGTTACGATCTTGTGCCTTAATCTCGTGAGGCGATGAGCGCCTGCGGCGACTCATCACCCCGCTGAGTCACCCCAGTCGGGACCCACTAAAGACTGTTGCCTTTTGTTTCCTCGAGTTGTGAGAGTGACCATAAAGTCATTAACGCTGCGATCAGGATGTAGACCGACACGTAGAAGATGCCGAAGTTATTCCACAAGAGCACAGCGATCGTTGGTGCAAGTGCACCGCCGACAATCGCACCGATTTGATAGCCTAACGACGCGCCTGAGTAACGGACCTCGGTGCTGAATAATTCAGTGAAATAGGCTGCTTGAGGGCCGTACTGCATACCCAAAAACAAGAGACCCATGGTAATTGCGACGCAGATCAGAATAGGGCTGCCGGTATCGATCAGTGGGAACAGGGCAAAGCCCCAAACGCCGGTGAGAATTGCACCCCAGCGATAGACACTCTTGCGACCTATTCGATCGGATAGACCCGAAAAGTAGAACTGAGTGGGCACCATAAAGGCGGCTGCAATCAGCACTGCGGTGAGCATCGTGTCGCGTGAGAGTTCAACGGAGGGGGAGTTCATGCCGTAAGCGATGACGAACGCGATTAAAATGTAAAAGGTGACCTGAACGGACAAAAAAGCACCTGCGGCCAACATGATACGTTTTGGGTACTTGCGAATCGCCACGATGACGGGTGAGCGTTCTACCACTTGCGGTGCAGTGTCGCTGTCTGTTTGCGCATCGCTTAAGGACCTAAATGCCTCGGTATCTTCGATCTTGAGTTGGATGTACATGGAGATGCCAATCAGCACAATGCTGGCAATAAACGGAAGCCGCCAACCCCAGTCCATGAAGGCCTCATCACTCATCGAGCTACTCACCCCAATAAATGCAAGGTTTGCAAGAATGACGCCAATGGGTGCTCCGGCTTGCGCATAGGCGCCATACCAGCCCCGCTGGTCCGCCGGTGCGCTCTCGGTCACCAGTAGCATGGCGCCACCCCACTGCCCACCAATGGCAAATCCCTGAATGAATCGCAGAGCAACGAGCATAAGCGGCGCAGCAATGCCAATGGAGGAATAGGTTGGTAAGAGACCGATCAGAGTTGTCGCAACCCCCATCATCATCAGTGCAACGACCAATGTGCGCTTGCGCCCGATTCGATCTCCGAAATGGCCAAAGACAATGCCGCCCAACGGTCGCGCTAAAAATCCGACCGCCAGGGTGCTGAAGCTAATAATCAGGAGAACCATGGTGGGCAGATCTTGCGGAAAAAACGCCTTTGGAAAAATCACCGCGGCTGCCGTGCCGTAAAGGAAGAAGTCGTACCACTCGATACTGGTACCCGCAAGCGAGGTCATCGCAACCCGACGCATATTTTGTTCTTGGTTCTGCTCTTGATTGGGCTCAGAAGTGTCGCTCATTGTCGTCTCTCTTATTATGTCTTCATCGGTGCGCACGCAGAGGATCTTGGGCGTACGTCTCGTGATGCATCTAATACGTTGTTGGCGCATGGGTCAACACACGCACGGTGCAGGAAGGGCTCGGACGCGTGGTCGAATCTGTGCAATCATTGCTCGGTCTGACCACCAACGCAGAATGAGATGAGTCCATGAGTACGACAGAGCCCTCCCGGTTTTACCATCAACAATCCACGCTGGAGCGACAGCGAAGCTTCGTGAATGGTCAGTTTGTGAGCTCGAACTCGGGCGCCACCTTTCAAACTCAGCACCCGGGAACAGGCCATGTTATCTGCGACGTCGAGGTTGCAGATCCCGCGCTGGTAGACGCGGCAGTAGCGGCGGCCGAGCAGGCATTCCTCGCTTGGTCACAGACGCCCGCGGCCGAGCGCGGCGCCATTTTGCGGCGCGCTGCGGTGCTGTTGCGCGAGCGGAACCAGGAGTTGGCGGAACTTGAAACCTTGGATACTGGAAAAGCCATTCAAGAGACCTCAGCGGTCGACGTCATCAGCGGTGTTGAAGTGCTCGAGTACTATGCGGGTGTGACTCAAAGCTTGCAGGGCTCACAGGTCGATTTGCCACCGGAAGCCTTCGCCATTATGCGCAGAGAGCCTTTGGGTGTATGCGCCGCAATTGGCGCGTGGAACTACCCCATTCAAATTGCACTCTGGAAGTCGGCGCCCGCGTTAGCGTGTGGAAATACGATGGTCTTTAAGCCGTCGGAGGTCACACCACTGACGGCCTTAAGGCTTGCCCAGATTTATCGAGAAGCGGGTCTGCCAGAGGGTGTATTTAACGTGGTTTTAGGTGCTGGCGACGTGGGTGCCGCGCTGGTCCAGCATCCGAACGTGGCGAAAGTCTCTTTGACGGGCTCGGTGGCTACGGGGAAGCGTGTTGCGGCAATGGCGGCGCAGACGCTCAAAAAGGTCACCTTAGAGCTGGGTGGAAAGTCACCGATTGTAATTTTTGACGACTGTGATTTCGAAAGCGCGGTGAATGCGGCGCTTGCGGGTAATTTTTATTCAACGGGCCAAGTGTGCTCCAACGGCACCCGTGTATTTGTTCATGAAGCAATTTTTGATTCGTTTGTTGACGAGGTTGTGCGGCGATCTTGCGCCATTGTATTGGGCGATCCGTTTGATCCTGAGACCCAAATGGGACCGTTGGTCTCGGCACAACAGCGCGACAAAGTAATCGACTACGTGAAGCAGGTCAGAACCTCGTCGGAGGTCGATCTCCTCTGTGGCGGCACCACGGGCACAACGACCGACGGGTATTTTGTCTCTCCGGCAGTGGTCGTTGCCCACAGTGACGACCATCCTGTGGTCACTCAGGAGGTGTTTGGCCCTGTGATGACGGTTCTCAAGTTTAGTGACGAGGACCCTGTGGTGGCACGTGCTAACGAGACCCGATTTGGTCTCGCCGCCGCCGTCTTCACCCAGAACTTTGCACGCGCTCATCGCGTTGCGAACGCGCTTAAAGCCGGTATTGTCTGGATCAACGAGTACAACATCACGCCGGCAGAGATTCCGTTTGGAGGCTACAAGGAGTCAGGTATCGGCAGGGAGAATGGACTGCAGACCATTGAGCACTTTACTCAGACAAAAACTATTTACGCCAATCTGGGTGCGGTTGAGCGCACTTACTGATGTTGGCGCAAGTCGTTACCTGGCGTGTCTGTTGAGGGATGGTGCGATGCAGCCTTGGAGAAGAGCCTTATGGGGACGATCTGGCTGGGTCACACTTCTGAGCGCTGCGGTGCTGACTATGGGGATGCTGACGGTGCTGAATACAATGGCTGAGGATTCACATGTCAGTTCAGCAAACGTCAGTATAGAGAGGGTTCCCAAAACGCTGCTTGTCATCGTGGACGGTATACCGACAGACGTCATTGAGCGAGTCAAGACCCCGGGGCTCGATGCGCTAATAGCGCGTGGAGCGTTCAGTCATGCCTACGTCGGGGGGGAGATCGGCAAAGTGACCGAGAGTCCCACCATTTCAGCCGTGGGCTACATGAGTCTCCTCACGGGCACATGGTCAAACAAACACAACGTGCGCGCTAACTACGATCTTGCTCCAAACTATGCCTACTGGGATATTTTCAGAGTTGCAAAACAGCAGGATACTCCTCTTATCACGGGTCTATTTTCAACGTGGACCGACAACCGAACTGTTCTTTTGGGCGATGGCCTCGCTCAAGCCGGTGGCGATAAGTTCGACTTCGTGGCGGACGGTTTTGATAAAGACCCGGCGTTTAAATCCGATTTGGACGAGCTTGAGCGCATTAAAGCGATTGACAAGGAAGTCACTCGGCGCGCCGCAGAGACCATTACGCAGGAAGGCCCCGATCTGTCCTGGGTTTATCTGCAGCACACCGATGATGTGGGGCACCTGTCTGGAGATGGTCCCGCGATGGACCAGGCTGTTCGTTGGATTGATGCCCGAGTGGCTGAGCTTTGGAGTGCTGTTCAGGCGCGCCAGGCGGAGCACACTGCAGAGGACTGGCTGGTGTTGGTGACCACGGACCATGGCCGGTCGCGTGAGGACGGTAAACACCACGGCGGGCAATCGCTGCGAGAGCGCACCACGTGGATAGCGACTAACGCGCGCTCTGTAGAATTCGACCCGACGACCCCCCCGGCAATCGTCGATATTTTTCCTTCGGTTGTGACACACATGAACTTTAAGATACCCACCGATGTGAGCCGGCAGCTGGAAGGTCGCTCACTCATTCGTAAAAAAGGTAGCCTCGATGCAAAGTGAGTTTGATTACGTCATTGTTGGTGGTGGCTCCGCTGGGTGCGTTCTCGCCAATCGCTTGTCTCAAGACCCTGATGTGGAGGTCCTTTTGCTGGAAGCAGGTGGTAATGGTCGCAGCCTGTTTGTGGATATGCCGAGCGCATTCGCGATGCCAATGGCGTCGAAGGAGTTTAACTGGGGGTACTTCAGTCAACCTGAACCGACGCTAAATGGGCGGCCCATGGATGCGGCGCGCGGTCGCGGCTTGGGTGGCTCGTCAGCCATTAACGGCATGGTTTATGTACGGGGTCATGCGCGTGATTTTGACGAGTGGGAGGTCAACGGCGCAGACGGTTGGAATTACCTCAATTGCCTGCCTTACTTTCAGCGTGCTGAGACGTGGATGCACGGCGGCGACGCCTACCGTGGCGGGTCAGGGCCCGTGGGCACTTCTAACGGCAATAACCGCAAAAACCCACTTTATGACGCCTTTATTGGTGCGGGTGAACAGGCGGGCTACGGCACGACAGATGATTATAACGGCCACCGCCAGGAAGGCTTTGGACCCATGCACATGACGGTAAAACGGGGTGTGCGATCGTCCACAAGGCGGGCCTATTTGAGCCACATACGAGAACGCAAAAATCTGACGGTGCTGACCCGAGCGGAGGTGGATCGGGTTGAGATGGAGGCGGGGGTCGCAAAGCGGGTCTGCTTTGAGCGCAAGGGCGCACTGCGCACTGTTCAGGCCAAAAGAGAAATTATTCTCAGTGCCGGCAGTATTGGTTCGCCCGCGGTGTTGCAGCGATCGGGCATTGGGCCTGCAGAGGTACTCGCTGCAGCAGGCGTTCAGCTGCGCCACGAACTGCCGGGTGTCGGCGAAAATTTAACGGACCACCTTGAGGTTTACTTTCAGTACCGTTGCCTAAAGCCGATTACGTTAAACGGGCAGCTGAATCTGCTGTCCAAGCTCAAGATCGGCGTGCAGTGGATATTGACCAAAACAGGTTTGGGCGCCAGTAATCATTTCGAGTCCTGTGGTTTTATTCGGACTCGGTCGGGTGTGCGGTCGCCGGACATTCAATACCACTTTTTGCCGGGCGCCGTGAGGTATGACGGCAATGCGGCCTTTGAAGGCCACGGTTTTCAGGTGCACGTCGGTCCTAATAAGCCCGAAAGTCGGGGTTATGTGAGAATAAAAAGCCCGAAATTGGCTGATGCGCCAGAGATTATGTTCAATTATTTAGCAACTGAGAAAGATAGAGAAGACTGGCGTATTTGTTTGCGTCTTACGCGAGAAGTGCTCAGTCAGCCTGCGTTGGATGCCTATCGGGGAGCGGAAATCCAACCTGCGATCGATCTCTCTGACGATGACGCGGTTGACGCTTGGGTGAGAGACAACGTCGAGACGGCCTATCACCCCTCCTGCAGTTGTCGTATGGGCGCCGATGACGACAATAGGGCCGTTGTCGATTCGCAGTGCCGAGTTCGAGGTATTCGCGGTCTTCGTGTGGTTGATTCGTCCATCTTCCCCAGTATCCCCAACGGCAACTTAAATGCCCCGACGATTATGGTTGCTGAACGCGCCGCCGCGCTGATCCGTGGAGAGCCGATGGAGTCTTCACAAAGTCCCGTGTGGGAGGCAAAGAATTGGCGGACAGAGCAGCGGGAAGGATCTGCGATGCGACCGCTTGACGAGGCCATGCTGAGGTCAGCACCTTGATGACGCTATTGTCGGTGGCCATGCTGGTTGCACTGGCGAGTGCCGTGTACGTTGTGATTCGGTGGCCGAACTACCAATGCTGGGGTGACACGCCACTGCCCACGGTGTCGCTGCTTGCGATTTTATTTACCTCGGGTCTCGATGTTGGCTTGATCATGTTTCCACTGATTGACTTTGAGACTTATGCGACGGGAGCGGATTATTCATTCGCCAGTCCCCTCGTTGTTGAATTTGGATTTTGGGGCGGGATTGTCTGGGGGTTCTACGTCTTAACGACCTTGTACTTCTGCGCCATAGAACCGCGTCTAAAGTTCTTTGAACGGCCCTTGGTTCGCTGGGTTCACAACTTAGTTGTGGTGGCGACGTGTGCGTTCACCGCCTATTTGTTTCTCGCCTACCTGCCGAGTTACGTCGAGGGTATAAATCCCGCGTTAACCTACTTTACGGTGGGTTCAGTCATCGTTGTTGCTGTGCTGTCGAGTACGCGTCTGTCGGTGCTCAGAGTCTTGAGCGTTGGCTCTACGGCCATGTTTTTGTTACTGATAGTCATTGCTTGGCTTGCGTCAGGCGTTGGCGTGAAAGGGCTTGTCAATCAGCTGAGCGGGCTCAGTGCTTACGTGACACATTTGGATTATTTTATTTCGCCGTTGAATGACTATCACGGTTTTTACCTGAGTTGGTGGTTCGCGTGGTCTATTATGATCGGTCAGTTCGTCGCGCGGTTTGTGAACGGCATGCGGGCCTGGAAATTGGCATTGGCGATTTTGTTTGTTCCTTCCATACCGATTGCCCTCTGGTTTAGCGTGCTTTTTGGGTACTTCGAGTCGGGTCTGGCGGTCGGTCAAGGGGTCAACGCCCTCATGATTGGCGTGGGCATTTTGTTTGTCGTCAACTCGCTGGACTCACTGACGCGCCTTTACTCGCAGAACCTGGGCTGGACGGTCGAGGCGCTGGGATTTCAAAAATACGTGGGTTTACACGTCGCTCTCCTCGTGGGGCTCGTGGTTTTGTATCAATTCACGCCGCTTAAAATTGAATGGGTTGGAATGGTCGTTATTGCGCTTTATGCGGCCGTTTACGCGACGTTAATGATGCGCCGGCTGCGGCCATCAATTGACTCTGCATAAGATCAGTGCAAGCGGGCGCCTTGACGTTTTAACTCTTCTTGAAGCGCAGTCACCGAAAGCGACTCCAATGCTTCATTGCGCTTTAACGAGAGTGCAGCGGCCGTGCCCGCGGCTTGTCCGGTGACGGCGCAGCACATCATGTTTCGTGTTGCCGCATGACTGACACGATCGCCACCGGTAATGCGGCCCGCACAAATCAGGTTTTCAACGCCTTTTGGCAGAAGCGTACGGTACGGCAGTTGGAAATAGCGGCCAGTCGTAGGCAGGATTAAAATACCGTAGCCGTCGATAAATTCCGGGAAGATGCCGACAGACTCGTCGAAGCGCGCTTGCTCTCTCACGTCGAGTTCCGTCATGTTGTAGACCGCGTCGATCTTGCGGGTGTCTCTAATTCCAAGTGTCATTCCAAAGTTGCGGAGCTTTGCGCTTTCGCACCCTGGCTGGAATTCTTGAAGCGCTCGAACCGCGAGCATGGCCTGGCGCCTTCCTTCCATCTCACCGTGAGTCAGATCGTTCGGGTCGGTGCCGTCGTAGCCCAGCAGATGAACAAGGTTGAGGTACGTCAGATCACCTGCGTCGTAGAGCGCCCCCCATGTGCCTGAAATGGTGTCGAGATTCGTTGGGATCAGCCCTTCGGCCCTTGCGCGCTCAAACGGCTTGCGCAAAAAGGGCGAGAACATTTTATCTTCTTTGCCTGTGGTCTCGATCGTCCATTGGCCATAGGCCCAGTCCGCGTAGGTGTGGGGCGCTGCCTTTACATGGTCAATAAAACGCTGCTTGTTGACCCCGGAGAGAGAGAACATGACTGAGGCGCCAATCATGTCTTCCTTGGCCTGTTTAACCGTGGGCGCACCCGCCCGATAAGCCACGTCAGCATCGCCCGTGGCATCGATGACGCGTTCGGCCAAGATCGCCTCGCGTCCTGCTTTACTCTCAACGATAGCGCCTTTGATGCGGCTGCCGTCCATAATCGGTGCGACAAACATCCGGTGGAGCATGGGGGTAATACCCGCTTCTAAAACCAAGTCATCGGCGACGGCTTTGAACGCTTCTCCATCAATGGCGTGGCTATTGGATTGTGGTTCGGCTACCGACGCGCCTGCTTGCTTGGCGCGTTCCTCAAATTCGATACCAATGCCTTCACTGTCGACAGTGGCGTCATGGCGGTACCAGGCAAATCCCTCAACACCCACTGCGGTGATATTGCCGCCGAAACACCCAAAGCGCTCGAGTAGGGTGACCTCAGCACCGGTGCGTGCCGCAGCTATTGCCGCCGCGAGGCCCGCAGGGCCACTGCCGACGACAAGTACATCCGTTGAGTGGATCACCTCAAGCGCTCTCGCCGGTTCCGTTATCTTCAAGCCTGACTCCTTTTACTCGCCCGCGAATGGGTTAACGCGGCCACCTATTTTTGTTTGATGTTAGTCACATTTGTCGGTATACCAAGGGTAGCATTTGTGAAACACGGGTATGTCATACTTATAACGCGGCGATTAGGCCTGCCGAGTAAGTAGCGACAAATCGATTAGGAGTGGCTTTTACAGTGCTCGTGTGCCCTTGGGGCCCTAACGTGAACAAAACTAAAAACAACTAAATTCAGAGGGGAAATACGACGTGAAAATAAAAGACTCATCTCAAAAGGTCTCATTTTTTAAGCGGCCGCTCGCGATGGCAGTTTCGACTGCATGTGGATTGGTAGGCGCGGCGACGGTTGTCATGCCGAGCGAAGCGCAGGCTCAAATTGAAGAGGTGCTGGTCACAGCGACTCGTCGATCCGAGAGTGTGCAAGATATCCCAATGAGCGTCAGCGTGTTGGGCGAGACCCAACTCGAAGATCTCAATATTTCCGATATGGAAGACTACATAATGATGCTTCCCAACGTGAGCTTTGTGACCTTAGGTCCGAGCTCGGGAGACCTCTATATTCGGGGTATCTCCAGTGGTGGTGAGAGCAGCATTGGCGCCAACCCCAGTGTGGCGGTGTACCTCGATGAGCAGCCCGTAACGGCGGTGGGCCAGTACCTCAACCCGCACGTTTACGACATTAATCGAATCGAAGTGTTGGCCGGTCCACAGGGCACCACTTACGGAGCAAACGCTCAGTCAGGCGCCATTAAGATTGTGACCAACGCACCGAGCACTGAGAAATTTGAGGGCGGTCTCAGCTTCAGCATGGGGCAACCTAAGTCGGGCGACTTTAGCCACCTCACGGAAGGTTTCGTTAACATTCCCCTGAGCGATCGTATGGCGCTTCGTCTCGTCGGTTACTACAAACACGACGGCGGCTACATCGACAACGTTGCGGGTACGCACACGTTCCGTCAGGGCTACATTCGCGCGGGTCTTGATCCGACCAGTCCTCTGAATGAAGTGGCGGCGGATATCACGGTCGATAATGCTGACGTGGCAGAGAAGAACTTCAATGACGCCACCACCATTGGCGGCAGAGCGGCTTTGGCCATCGATCTCAATGACAGTTGGACGCTGACGGCATCAGCCATGATGCAAGAAGTCGAGGCTAACGGTGTTTGGGATCACGATCCGAGCGTTGGGGACCTTGAAGTCATGCGTTTACTGCCCGACTGGAGCGATGATGAGTGGACTCAATTTTCGTTAAAGCTTGAAGGAGAGTTCGCAGGAGGCACACTGACTGCATCGTATGGGGACCTTGATCGAGACACTGAGACGTACGCGGACTACTCGCTCTACAGTGACTACTACGTCTCTTATGGCTACGTGCAACCTTATTACGTGTGCTACGTGTCTTACACCGGTCAGTGCGAAGATCCTCGTGAGCAGTACACCAACACCACTAATATTTCACGTAAGAACTACGAGCTTCGCTACACGTCCGATGCAACCGAGCGATTGCGCTACATGGTGGGCACCTTTTACGTGGAGGTTGATACGGCGTCCGACAGTGATTGGCACGTACTGGGCTTGAATAATATTCCCTCGATGGCGGTGGATGCGCCTGATATCTACTGGACCACGGACTTTGTCCGTTCCTACGAGGAAACGGCCTATTTCGGCGAGGTGTCTTACGATATTACTGACGCGCTAACATTGACAGGTAGTGCACGGCGTTTTGACTACGACAGTGGTCTTGATGGGTTCTCAGGGACCGTCTGGTGGCCTTGTGGAGGATTTGGTCCTCAGGGTGATCGGCCCGAGAGTAACTACGGCGTTGACTGTGCCCCTGAAGCACGCATCACCAAAGCGACCGACACGGTGAAGCGCATGTCACTCGAGTGGCAAGTTGATGATGAGCTCATGCTGTATACCGCTTGGGGCGAGGGTTACCGACCCGGTGGACTGAATCGTTTCTGTTCGGTGAGAGCCATTGACGGTTTGGGTAATCAGGGTTCTTCAAATATCGGTTGTGAGTTCAAGGCAGACTTCCTGACCTCCACGGAGTTTGGCTTCAAGGCCACCTTCAATGGCGGTAAGACACGTGTAAACGGTGCTGCGTTTATGCAGAAATGGGAGGATTTTCAGTTCTCGCGTTTAGACACGTCAATCTCACCAACGACGCTGACGTTTAACGTGGGCAACGCGGAGAGTAACGGAGTCGAGTTCGACTTCGTCACGATGCTCAGCGACAACTGGACAGTCATGGGCGCGGCAAGCTTCCTTGAGGCCACGCTGACCTCTGACTACCGGCGCAGTGACAGCAGTGTTAATCCAGACGCGCCGTCAGGCACCGCTCTGCCAAGAGTCCCTGAAGTGAAGTGGAATATTTCGACGCGCTATGGCTTTGGTGACGATTACTTCGTACAGGCCGCTTACATGTACACCGGTAAGTCTTACAACAATCTCTTTGATGGAGGCACCATTTCCACTCAGCGACGGACTCAGCCCAGCTACAAGGTGCTCAATACGTCATTTGGGATTGAGAGAGAGACTTGGACTGCGCAGCTGTATGTCCAAAACCTGACCGATGAGCGTGGAACGGTTTGGCAGAACGCGGTGACCTGGGACGAGCGCGTCACAATTAACCAGCCACGCAGCGTGGGTGTAAGCTTTACGCAGCGGTTCTGATCTATTGCGCTTCGGTGCAGCCCAAGAAAGGGGTGTCATTAAGTGACACCCCTTTTTTTATGCGTGTGCTTGCCCTAAATTCCTTACATCAACGCTACTGAGAGAACCGATCCTTATGTCCCTCGTTGAAAATCTGTTTGAGCAGACGAAGACTGCGCTGCGTGACAGTAAGCCGAGTGAGGCTGCTGAGCTTGCGGCCAAAGCACTGATATTGTCACCCGACGATATGCGTCTTGTGCTGTTGCGCGGTGTTGCGTTGCGGCGCTCGGGCAATAGCCTTGAAGCCGAGTCGTACTTACGCCGTATTATCAACGAGCAGTCATCGGTTCCTCTGGCGCATCATGAACTTGGCCTGGCACTCAGTGCCATGGGTCGATTAGCCGAGGGCATTGCGTCTGTCGAATCTGCGGTTGCGCTTGACCCTAATTTATTGACCGCATGGAGAGACTTGTACCAGCTTCATGCGGCGCAGGGAGACGACGCAGCTGCCGCCGATGCCTATCGCCGCTCGCTGGGTCGAAAAGACTTGGATCCGCTGTTAAGTCGGGCACTTGATTACATTGAAAAGGGGCGCTTGGGTCTGGCCGAGGGGATCTGTCGTGAGTATTTAAAAAGACGACCACACGATGTGGATGCGATTCGCCTACTGGCGGAAATTGCGATTACGTTGGGTGTCTTGGATGAGGCCATTGTCTTACTTGAACGCTGTTTAGCGCTGGCGCCTAACTTCACTATCGCGCAGGCGAACTATGCGACGGCCTTGGCGCGGAGTCAGAAGTTCGATGAGGCGCTGCAGAAGACTCAGGCGCTGCAAGAAGAGCAGCCTACTAATTTGTCCCACAAGGTTCAGCATGCAGCCATATTGGCCATGGCGGGTCGCTTCGAAGGTGCTCATCTCAAGTTTGAGGAAGTGCTTGAGCACATTCCTGATAACGCAAAAGTCTTGACCAGTTACGGTCACGCACTGCGCTATGGTGGGCGCGGTGAAGACGCGGCAATCGCCTACCAAAAAGCGATCAAAGCAGAGCCGAGTGCGGGAGAGGCCTACTGGAGTTTGGCGAATTTAAAGACGTTCAGGTTTGACAATACTCAGATTACGTCCATGCGTCGTGAGTACGCGGCCATGGAAAAACTGGGTCCTGATCGTTATCACCTCGCCTTCGCTCTCGGTAAAGCACTTGAAGACAGTGGCGATTTTGAGCACTCGTTTGCGGCTTACGCTGACGGTAATGCGATAAAACACAAGTTTAGCTCATACACCGTCGCAAGAACCGGAAGTGAAGTCGATAACATGATCGCGCATTGTTCGAGCGATTTGCTGGACGCCGGTGGGCACCCTTCAGAAGCCCCCATTTTTATTCTCGGTTTGCCACGTGCGGGCTCAACGCTGTTAGAGCAAATTTTGGCCAGTCACTCACGTGTTGAGGCAACGGCCGAGCTGCCTATTATCAGTCAGATTGCCGGAGAGCTGAGTGGCACGCGCAAGCGCTCTGAAAAAACCCAGTATCCGCAATGTTTGATTGACCTAAGTCCCGAGGAACGACACGCACTGGGACAACGCTACCTTGATGGTGCTGGGAAGTACCGTACCGACAAGGCGCGCTTCATCGATAAGATGCCCAATAACTGGATGCACATTGGTTTAATTAAAACGATATTGCCGAACGCAACCATCATTGACGCAAGACGACACCCTATGGCGGCGTGCTTTGCCAACTTTAAGCAGTTATTTGCGAGAGGGCAGGAGTTTACCTACGGTCTTGAAGACCTCGGTCATTACTATGCTGATTATTTGCGACTCATGGACCACTGGCATGCCGTTTTCTCAGCCGGCGTAATGACGGTGCACTACGAAACCGTTGTTGAGGACTTAGACTCACAGGTCCGAGCCATACTCGACCATTGCAGCCTGGATTTTGAAGAACAATGCCTTCGCTATTATGAAAAAGACCGTGCAGTCAGAACCGCCAGTTCAGAACAAGTGAGGCAGCCCATTTACCGCGACGCACTTTCAGTGTGGCAGAAATACGAGCACCATCTTGGCCCACTGAAGGCGGTTTTGGACGAGAAAGACGTCGCGTACTAACGCGTTCCTTCAACATGGAGAAGTGAAAATAGGCTACTCTTTAAGTTCACTATAAAAATAAGACTAGGACGCAGTATGACGCAGGCTGTAGATCGCGTTAATTTTGTTTTGACAATTTCGGTGATGTTGGCGCTTGCCATTCCTCTGTTGATGTTTCCAGAAGCCAGTGCTTTGGCACTGCAGACCGCCTACGACTGGTTAGCAACCAACTTCGGCTGGCTCTATATTCTAACGGCGATTACTGCCTTTGGTGCTGTCCTGTTCATTGCCTTTGGGCCCTATGCTCGAGTAAGGCTTGGCGATGAGGCACCCGAATTTAGCACCGCGAGTTGGATCGCGATGTTATTTGCGGCCGGTATCGGCTCGGGAATGATGTACTGGGCGTCCATTGAGTGGGCGTTTTATGTCGATACACCCCCCTTTGGCGCAGAGCCGAGATCAGCCGAGGCTTATGTTTGGGCTTCGTCGTTTGGGTTACACCACTGGGGATTGGTTGCCTGGTCTTTTTACTGCTTGCCCACATTAGCGATTGCTTATCCGTTCTATGCTCGGGGTGTTTCCAAGCTTAAGTACAGTATTTCAGCATCGCACTTCATCAAAGGTGGTGAGTCTTCGATTGGCGCGCGACTAATGGATAGTTTTTTCATGGTGGCCCTCGTTGGCGGCATCGCCAGTTCGCTTGGTTTTTCAACGCCGATGATCGCAGCCTTAGTGTCACGGTTGACGGGTATTCCAGAAAGCTTTGGAATGGAGCTGGCGGTTGTCGGAGTTTGTGTCCTCATGTTTGGAACCAGCGTATGGCTGGGGCTTAAAGCCGGTATTAAGCGGCTCAGTGACTTTAATATGGTTCTGGCGGGCGCGCTGTTGCTGATGATTCTTTTGGCGGGCGATACCGTTTTCTTGTTGCGAATGGCCATTAATTCAATCGGACACACGCTGCAAAACACGGTCGCCATGATGTTCTGGACGGACCCTGTGAACAACACCGGATTCATCGAGGATTGGACCATTTTTTACTGGGCCTGGTGGCTTGCCTATGGCCCATTTATTGGGATTTTCGTGACCCGAATATCCAAGGGTCGGTCGCTGCGTGAAGTCGTTCTTGGCATGCTGGGCATGGGCTCGATGGGTGTTTGGCTGTTTTACCTCATCGTAGGCAATCACAGTTTGGGCCTGCAGGTCAGTGGTGAAGTCGATATTCTGGGCGTCATGGCAGAGTCAGGTGGGAATCAGGCCATTATTGCAGGGCTCGACGCATTGCCCTTTGCCGGTCTCTTCATCGTCGGGTTCATTTTACTGTGCAGCATATTCACCGCGACGACCTACGATAGCGCGTCTTATGTGTTGGCGGCGAGTGCCACTAAGTCGTTAAAGCCATCGGAAGATCCCGCACAGTGGCATCGCGTATTTTGGGCTGTCGCGATTACCATTTTACCCATTGCGCTCATGTACGCAGGGGGTCTTAAAGAGGCGCAGACGATCACGCTTGTCGTGTCACTGCCTCTGGTCTTCACGTTTTGGCTTTCGGGAATTTCGTTGCTTAAATCGTTACAGGAAGATTATGGGGACCAAAGCAAAACCTAAGTTGCTTCCCCGACGGTGTGGACTGTCGCTGTGAGCGATCAGCAGGTCGCCGTGGTGACGGGGGGAGCCTCCGGTATCGGTGCGGGTATTGCGTCAGCGTTGAGCGCGGATGGGCTTGATGTTTTTGTGCTGGATAACAACCCACTGCATGTCGAGGCTTACAATACGAGTCATGCACTGGCTCGTGCGCGTTTGTGTGACGTGACGAGTCCTCAGTCGGTCTCAGATGAGATCGCAGGAATCATTCAGGTCGCGGGGCGGATTGATGTACTGGTCAACAACGCCGGAGTTTCGGGTCCCACAGCACCGGTAGAAGATGTTTCCCCCAAAGATTGGCAGCAAACGCTCGATGTGAGTCTGAGTGGCGCATTTCATTTAACGCGCGTCATCGTGCCGATCATGAAGGCACAGCGCACGGGGGTAATCATCAACATCTCATCCAATGCAGGCCTCACCGGATGCCCAAATCGATCGCCCTATGTGGCGGCAAAGTGGGCGCTGATAGGGCTGACTAAAACATGGGCCATGGAGCTCGGTCCGCACAATATCCGGGTTAATGCCCTCTGTCCTGCCAGTGTTGATGGCCCGCGTATTGAAGGTGTTATTGAACGCGATGCGACGTCGCGTGGCGTGTCCGCAGAGCAAATACGTCAGGTTTACGAGCAACAGAGCTCGCTTCAATGCTTTACGCAGGTGGAGGATGTGGCGGCTATGGTGTGCTTCCTTGCCAGTCGTCACGGCGCCAGAATTTCGGGTCAAGCGATTGGGCTTGACGGTCATACTGAAACCCTGGCCAATTGGCTAGACAGTCGCTGAGACGAATTCTATGACGCATTTTATTGGAGACACGCTGAGGCGCACATTGCGGTGGATGGGAGGCGTCATCGTATCAAGTGCGTTGGTGAGTCTTATGGCCTGCAGTTCGGAGGAAGAGGGCCCTGTCGTGCAGCTTGGACCCAGTTCAATCGTTGGACTGTCGTCGGCGGCGGGTGTTGAGGCGTTTCTTGGGTTGCCATTCGCTGAGCCGCCGCTTGATGATTTGCGCTGGGAGCCGCCGATTCCGTGGGTGCCTTCGGAGCAGGTTGTCGACGCAACCCAATTCGCACCTGCGTGTATGCAGTCGGGAAGCGGTCTCGCGTGGTATCACGGGATGATGCAGCGGGTTGGTGTCGATCCGAGTCTAATGAGTGGCCCTGAGTATTCTGAGGACTGTCTCTATTTGAACGTTTGGACGGATCTTGATAATCCTGAGCCCAAACCGGTGTTGGTCTTCATTCATGGTGGGTCTAACACCGGGGGCTGGAGTTACGAACCCAACTACCGTGGTGGGCCGCTTGCACAGCGAGGCGCGGTGGTGGTCACGGTGGGTTACCGTCTCGGTGTTTTTGGTTGGCTGAGTCACCCAGACATGTCGGTTCAGAACGCAGGCTTGCACGACCTTATCGCCGCGCTGAATTGGATTCACACCCACATCGGTGCTTTCGGCGGTGATCCGACTCGAATTACGGTGTCCGGGGAGTCTGCGGGCGCCGATAATGCGCTTCACCTGGCACTGGCGCCGGCTTTAAAAGGACGTGTGAGTGGTGTTATTCACCAGAGCGCCGGCTGGTCGGCAACAAGTTCATTGTCAAGAGAGGCCGGGTTTGAGCTTGGACGAGCGCTGGTTGAAGAGCACGCGGGTGTCGACGGTCGCTTTGAGGACTTAAAAGCTGTGCCGGCCGAGGCGCTAATAGCCTCTCAACTGAGTCTCTTCAAGAATCATTATTTCAGTCCGGTGAGGGACTCTGAAACATTGCCCATACCCTTGGAAACAGTGGTTGAGCAGGGGCGTATGCCACCGTTAAACCTCTTGATTGGCTCCAACGGCAACGAGTCGCTCATGTACATTCCTGACGGTGCAGTGATTGAGGATTACCTCCAACTCGCGTTCCCTGAAGCGACGTGGGATGAGGTTCGCGACGCGGTGGGTAGGCAATATTCTGAGCTTGAGCAGATGGATCGTCTTCGGTCTGCGCTTCAATACACCTGTCCTTCACTGATCCTCGCATCAGCAGTCAATGAAGCGGGTGGCGACGCTTGGGTCTATCGCTTTAATCGCGTTCGCGAGGGCTTTGACGCCATAGGTGCTTACCATGGGGCAGAGCTTCCCTACGTGTTTGACACGCACGACGCCTGGATACCGACCAATGAGATTGACCGAACACTGACCGGGCAGCTCGTCGCGCACTGGATGTCCTTTCTGGCCACGGGCTCACCGAACAAGCAAGGATCTGATGCGTGGCCGCGGTGGGGTGTTGCCCAAGAGGGGCTGCTTGTAACGGACAGACTTTCTGGCGCACGTCATTCCGAGGCAGCACTTTGTGCGCGTCTCGTATCGCTACAACAGCGTTAGTCGCCTTACTGTGTGCGGGTGATGAAGCGAATCAATGCGTTTATTTCGGCATTGCTCAGTTGGTTGGCGTAGGACGGCATAGCGCCGACACCTTGCTCGAGTGCGGCCCGAATTCGCTGCGCATTTGGCCGTAACACGTCTAAATTGGGACCAATCACCCCTTGTGCGTCAGCGGCCTCGAGCGTGTGGCAGGTCGCGCAAGCGGGCTGGGTCGAGCGTGTGAATAAGCGCATGCCCAGCGGAGATTTTTGACTCATGGCTGGTGCAGCAGTTTGCGACGTAACCGGTGCAGACGGCTCGAGCCTATCGGACTCAACGGCTTGAGGCTGGGTGCTTATCTGCACGCTGAGGCCATGGTCGCGCCAGCCATTATGGCCATAGCCGCGCTGATTCGCTGAAAAGTGCTCGGGTTGGGTATCACCCGCAGTATCAGTGGCTCTACTGACCAATGTGTATTGACCGGGTGTTAAGTCGACGCTGATCTGGAACGTGCGCCACGCATTGGGCCCGAGGTCAGGACCGTAGAGTGTTGCGCTTTGCCATCGCTTGCCGCCGTCGATGGATACATCAACATGCTGGACGCCGCGCTCACCCGAAAACGCGACACCGAAGACCTGCTGTCTACCGGGGTACAAACGATCACCGTTCCCTCCTGGTCCATTGATCCAGGATTTGACAGGCATACGGTACATCGACGGATGACTCGCATTGCCCGCTTGTCCAACGGGTCGCAAACGATACCCCGATTGCTGAATGGCGTGAACTGACTCGTCAGTCGCTGCCGCAAGGGTCTTCACCCACTTCACATTATTGACCCCAAAGTAGCCTGGCACGAGTAAGCGCACCGGGCCGCCGTGGATCAGGGGCAGGGGTTCCCCGTTCATTTCCCAGACAAGTAATGCGTCTTGCACGCCTTTTTCAAGGGGTACTGATCGCTCTACACCCACGGAGGCAACGTCGATACCGGCCGGCAAGGACTCGGCACCTGTGGCGGTGAGAAAACGTGCCTGCGGCTTAGCGCCCGCGAAGTGTGAAAGTACCTCTGAAACTTTGACGCCCGTCCACAACGCGCAGCCGGCAGCACCAACGCCCCAAGGTGACCCGGCGGGGTTGTGGTTGAAGAAGGCGCGTCCATTGCCTGAACACTGCAGCACACTGGCGACCGTCGTTGTCTCAAGCGTTTTAAGGTCAGCAAGTGTGATTTGACCCGATGTTTCGCAGCCCTTGACCTGAATACTCCAACGGTCTCGGTCCGCCACAATCTCGCTTTCAGGCATCGGTAGATTATTGCGCACGAAGAACTGCGCGATGGCCGTTATGGGTCCTTGTCCAAAGGCATCCCGCGATGTTTCGAGGGCGAGCGGCTGGGGGTTATGCGTAATAAAGTCGTGTTGTTGCTTGCCCGCAGGCAGCAGCGTTTTCAGTGCCGCCAGAGCAGAGGTGGGTAATGTTGAGGCAAAGAGAGCCAGTGCTTTCAATGCCGTTCGGCGTGAAGGATTTCTCCAAACCGTCGATTGGGGTTTCACTCTGACTGCGCGCTCCGCTATTGCATCATGGCCCAAACGATGACGGCCAGCGTCAATAAAATCAATGCTCGATGCATGACCAGACTATGCTCAAACGCGCGACTGAGCAGTGATCCGAGCAAACACCAGACGATTGCAAAAAAGACCTGAGCCACTAGAAAACTGAGTGGGACCACAAGGAGTCGCTCTACTGCACTTGAAAAGGCATCGCCAAACTGGGTGAGTGCGAGCGTCGCCATCATCCAAGTTTTAGGACTGAGCGGGTGAACCACGCTGCCAGACCAAAACGTGAAGGCTGTACTTTTGGTGGTGGCGGATGCTGGCGTCCAGTTCCGAAGCGCGAGATACGTCATGTAAGCCCCTGAGCAATAGACAAAGACCTTTGCAATGCTGGGATAGGATTCGATGATACCCATGAGCCCGAGCGCAAGGGCGACATTGAGTACCAACTTTCCCAGTGTCAAACCGGCAATGAACGGCAACGTTTTTACCAGGCCATGTTGTGCACCTGCAGTCATGAGCAACATATTGGCAGGCCCAGGTGTAGAGACCATGACGACGATAAAGGTCCACAGTGCAAGGTAGTGAGATAAAAAGTCCATGACCGTCCAAGGGCAGTAGGCGTTGTTGCCGAAGCATACGTCAGTTTTCCCGCTGCAGTTCGTCGGTAGGCCGAATTACTGAATCTCGCTTGAAACTGGCGGTATGCTACTGTCTTTAAAAAGCAATTGAGGCTATGTCATGGACCTGTCTTACGGTCACGAGTACGACACGTTCCGAGAGGAAGTGAAGTCGTTTATCCAAGCAAATCAGCACAAGCAGCCGGGGCCGGGCGACGGTCTCAAAAGTCCAGCACTGCGGGAGTGGCAACGGCTCCTGATTGAAAACGGCTACCACAGTCGAACGATTTCCAGCGAGTACGGTGGTTTTGGCGCAGAGCCTGACATTATTAAGTCTCGTATTATTGCCGAGGAATTTGGCGCCGCACGGATGCACCGTGGCTTTAATGGGCAAGGCGTGACGATGCTGACCCCGGTGCTGCTCGAAATGGGCAGTGAGACGCAAAAGCAGACCTTTGTCGGTCCAACGATTAACGCAGAAATCATTTGGTGCCAGGGCTACTCCGAGCCGGGCGCCGGCAGTGACTTGGCAAGCCTCACCACTAAGGCCGAGCTCGATGGTGACGAGTGGGTTATTAACGGGCAGAAGATTTGGACCAGCACGGCACATCACGCTGATTGGATATTTTGTTTGGTGCGAACCGAGCCCGATGCACCCAAGCATTTGGGCATTTCGTTTTTACTCTTTCGAATGGATACCCCTGGGATCGAGATAAGGCCCCTCGTCGATATGACAGGTGACGCTAATTTCAATGAGGTGTTCTTCACCGACGTTCGCGTACCAAAAGACCAGATTGTTGGCGAGCGGGGTCAAGGTTGGCAGGTTGCGAACGCTATTTTAGGTCATGAGCGTGGGTCACTGGCGACACCCGACGCTGCCCTTAATAGGCTAAATGGCGTCAAGCGTTTGATGCGTGAGGAAAGTATCAACGGTACGCCGATCATGGATAACCCCATTTTTCGCGATCGATTGATGAAGCTGGAGGGACGCGCGCTCGCCATGCAGTACAACGACATGCGGCTACTGTCTGCCAAGATCAACAAGAATCAAGACGTGCGGTTGGCTGCAATGATCGTGAAACTGGCAGGGACCGAATTGCGCCACGAAATTGAGTGCTTAGGCATTGACGTGATGGGTGAGATTGGCCTGGGTTACGGCGACAATCCCCATGTCCGAGGTCATGGAGCATGGCAATACCAATACATGTTTTATCTGGGTTTGATCATTGGTGGCGGCACCTCGCAAATACAGAAAAATATCATCAGTGAGCGCGGACTTGGCATGCCCAAAGAACCGAAAATTCCTGCAGCGAGCGCCAAATAAGAGAGGGGGTTGAAAAATGGAGTTTGGATTATCACAAGATCAACTGCTTCTCGATGACAGTCTGAGAAAGTACTTATCAACAGAGGTTTCACTTGAAAGTGTTCGAAAGGTCGCGGCGAGTGATGTCTCTGATAACGACATGTGGCGTGGTTTAGCGGACATGGGGCTAGCTGGCATAGTTATACCCGAGGCGCACGGTGGCGCCGAACTCGGCATGCTTGATGCTGTCGCTGTTGCTGAGGCACTGGGTTACGCCGCGTGTCCCGGACCCTTTCTCAGTACGGCCATTATGGGCGCACACCTGCTTAATAGGGCAGGGGCAACCGATCCACTAGCCGGTATGGCGAGTGGTGACTACCGTGTGGGTGTTGCCTTCAGCGACTTCGTAGGGGCGCGAAAAGGCCAGGTGACGGAGGTTAACTCCCAGTTGTCCGGGCAGTCACTGTATGCCCTGGATGCCGATGCTGATGCTTATTTGGTGGCTCTTGCCGATGGTCGCGTCTATATGGTTGAAACGGAACATTTAGCGCGTCAATCGCTGACTACCATCGATGTGACGCGCAGTGTCTGTGAACTCAACTTTAGCCAGACGCCCGCCTGTCTTGTGACGGAGGATGCGCAGTTAGTTCGTGACACGATCTACCGTGGCCGCACTATTCAAGCGGCCGATACACTGGGCGCGGCGCAGTACATGCTCGATCAGGCCGTCGCCTATTCGTTAGACAGGAAGCAGTTCAATCGAGCGATTGGCTCCTTCCAAGCGGTGAAGCACATGTGCGCTGAAATGGCCTCACAACTCGAGCCGTGTCGGTCTTTTGTCTGGTACGCCGGGCACGCGTTTGATGAGATGGATAACGAGGCGGCGCTGACTGCCTGTCATGCCAAAGCGCATCTCGCCGAGGTCGGACAGTTTGTGGCGAAGACCAGTACCGAGGTGCATGGCGGTATGGGATTCACCGATCTCGTCGGACTTCACTATTGGTTTAAGCGCATTGGGTTTAACCGCCAGCTCTTGGGCTCACCTGAGCAAGTGCGGCACGAGGCGGCCCTCCTTCAGGGTCTGTGTGATGCTTGACACACGCGTGAGTGATTCAAGGAGTGTGGGTCGTGATGTATAGATGGTTAGTGTTGATCGCACTGATGATGGCTCTGAGCGCCTGCACGTCAGACAGCGCTGAGAGGGAAAACGTTTCTTCTCAGGCAGTGTCGTTGCAGCAAGGCGCCGTATCTGGTGTTGCGTCGCCCTATGACGCGGGTATTTCAGTGTTTAGGGGCTTGCCCTATGCGGCGGCACCCGTTGGTGACCTTCGGTGGCAGCCGCCGCAGTCGGCACCATCTTGGGAAGGCGTTCGTGTCGCGGATACTTTCGCTGAAAGTTGCCATCAACCGCGCCACGCCTCGAACTTCGTTTGGCGAAGGGAGGACTTCCCAGTCTCCGAAGACTGCCTTTACTTGAACGTTTGGGCCCGCAACAAGGCTGAAAATCTCCCTATTATGGTGTGGTTTCACGGGGGGGCGCACATCAGTGGCCAGAGCCACTCACTGCTTTTTGACGGTACTAGCCTTGCACAGCAAGGTGTCATGGTCGTGACGATTAACTACCGTTTAGGTCCGCTCGGATTTTTGGCGCACCCTCTATTGAGCGAGTCCTCTGCGCGAGGAACGTCGGGTAACTACGGTTTGATGGATAAGCTTAAAGCGCTGGCATGGATCCAAGAGAATGCGAAAGCCCTCGGGGGTGACCCCGGCAACGTGACCATCTTCGGTCAGTCTGCAGGGTCTCAAAGCGTCTGTTCACTCCTGTCATCAGCCCACTCTGAGGGACTGTTTCATAAGGCCATTGGGCAGTCGGCAGGATGTGTCACACCACTGTCTGTGGCAGATGCAAACGGTTACGCGCGCGGGGAGTTGTTAGTGCAAGCACTTGGTGCGACATCCGCCGCGGATCTCTATAACACTGCGCCCGATGCGCTATTGGAGGCCATGGTGGTCTCGGGTTGGGAGAGCGACAGTCGTATCGTCATCGACGGGGATGTTCTTAAGCAGTGGCCTCATCAGACCTATGCCTCAGCAGATCAGTTACCTGTGCCGCTCATGCTGGGTTTCTTGGCGAACGAGGGTGAGCAGCTTTTCCCGGTGAACCACTCCCTGACGGACTCCGATCTTATGGGTTTTTTAACCCTGGTTGCGGGCGACTCTGCACAAGAATTGAAGGCGCTGTATGCGTCGCCCGGGTTGACCCCTGGTGAGATTCAACACGCGATCTCGACCGACGTTTTCATGGCGTTCGGTATGCAGCGCTGGGCCGAGTACCACGCGGAAGCAGGCCATAATGTGTACCTTTATTTTATGGATCACGTCCCGCCCGCGTTTCATATTTATATGCCTGACCAGCCTTATCTTGAGCTGCCCGATGGTCCGCGGAGCGCCGGTGCATACCACTCAGGTGATTTAGCCTATGTGTTTGGAAATACAGACAAAGTAGGCTCCGACTGGTCGGACGACGATCATGCGCTGTCTAAAATGTTGGTTCGCCACTGGACAAACTTCGCAAAGACCGGTGACCCAAATGCGCCGGGAGAGTTGATCTGGCCAGCCTTTAACCGGCCCTCGCTCACTACGCGCGTGTTAAATCCGACGCCCCGTACAGTGAGTGGTGTGAAGAAACGAGCACTTGAAATTTTTGCGAGCCGTCAGCCCTTTCTCTCGGCTCAAGAGTAATAAATACGGAGGTCAGTCCAATGGGAAATATCCGACGCTTTAGTGTCACTGCAGCCTGTTTGTTCAGTTTTGTCGGGTCTCAGGTCAGTGCAGACCATCACGCGGCCATGAAGCCTTCAGTCCCGCCTCTTGACGTGGTGGCTCTGTCGCTCCCAGACATTGTTCATGGCTTAGAAAGTCATCGGTTTTCATCGCAGGATCTGACGCGCGCCTACCTCAACCGTATCGGCGCGCTGAATCGATCCGGGCCAACACTGAACGCGGTAATCTCGGTTAACGCCCGCGCCCTGGAATTGGCTAAACAAAGTGATTTACGACGCGCACAGGGGAGGGCGAATAGTCCTCTTGACGGCGTACCTGTGCTTTTAAAAGACAATATTGAATCAAAGGACGCCTTGGCAACGACCGCGGGCTCTACGGCGCTCATCGATAACATGACCGGTCGGGACAGCCCGCTTGTTGCGAGTCTTCGAGACTCAGGCGCGATAGTCTTAGGCAAAGCAAACTTAAGTCAGTGGGCCAACTTTCGCTCGTCCCACTCAGTCTCCGGATGGTCTGCTGTTGGTGGTTTAGTCAAGAACCCCCACGTTTTAGACCGCCAAGCCTGTGGCTCGAGCTCGGGATCGGCGGCAGCGGCCGCTGCCAGTCTTGCCGCTGGAGCCGTAGGTACAGAGACCAACGGATCGATTATTTGCCCGTCTCAAGTCAATGGGGTGGTGGGTTTGAAGCCGACACACGGATTATTAGCGGTCGATTACATTGTCCCCATTGCGGCGACGCAGGACACAGCAGGTCCAATCACTAAGTCAGTGGCGGGCGCCGCGTTGATGCTCGACGGCATGACGGGTTGGGAAAACGACTATTTCAGCGGGCTCGACGCAAGTGTTGTAAACGGCATGCGCATTGGTATTTTGGATTACTCGCGCAACGATAATCCCAGGCTCAATGCGCGGTTCGATAAGGCCATTGCTCGTTTGCAGGCGGTGGGTGCTGAGATCGTTCACATTGAAACAGCGCCGGACATTCCGCCCGCGTTCTACAGCGCGTCGAGAAAGGTTCTTGAAATCGAGTTTAAGGCGCTGCTCGATGAGTATCTTGCTGAATCGCCGGCCGATATTCCGATTCGGAACCTCGCTGAGTTAGTGGCGTTCAACACGGACAATGCCGAGATCGAGCACGCTATTTTTGGGCAAGATATTTTTGAGTCGGCACTGGGGCAGCCCGCATTGAGCAGTGTGGAATACCAAGACGCATTGACGCTCATAAGAGATACGACACGGGTGCGTGGTATTGACGCGCTTTTAGACGCGCACAATGTGCAGGTGCTCATGGCGCCGAGTGGTCCTGTGTCGCCGCGAGCAGACGTCGTCAACGGAGACGTCTGGCCCGCTTGGGCGGGTGCCGGCTCTATGGCCGCCATTAGTGGATATCCGAACATCACAGTGCCCATGGGTACTATAGCGGGCGTACCTGTGGGCGCCTCCTTTATGGGCAGTGCAGGTGCCGACGCGCTTTTACTTTCCGTTGCATTAGCCTTTGAAAAAACCGGTGGGGGTTCACCCGTACCCACTTACAAACCAACAGTAAACGCAGGCGACATGAGCGTGCTTTGATGATCTTGGTGCTGCTGGTGCTTTAGTCTTTTCGAGTCCGACGGGCAGCTCATCAAGCGTCCCTCTGCGCTCGGTATGCGATGCGCAGCACGCTGTCGTGTCACACTGTGGCAGGCCATAACACCCTACTGATCAGAGCGGTGAGGCAGACACCTTTAACCGAAGACTCATGCTTTCCAATCGTGACAAAGCAGGCAGCGAGGCATAGAAAAAGTGGTGATCGACCCGTGAGTTCCTAGACTGGTGACTGGAGAGCCGTGTGCGTGTTCTGTCTTCATGTACGTGTAGCGCTCCACCAACAAAGGATGGGAGCAATCAATGAAAGCGATTAAAAAGGTGTTATTGGGTTCAATCATTTCACTCGCTGCGCCTTTCGCGCTGGCGGACGATCACGCAACATTTACGGGAGGAATAGATCCCACAGAGCCGATGTCGGTTCAGGCGAATCTCTGCACGTTAAATGACGGCGTTTCTTTGAGTGACTATGAAAAATTCTTCGATCGATATCGAAAATGGGCGAAGAAAAATGACGCGGAGGTGGCCTCGGTCCGGCAGTTCCCTCTCGCAACCCACAACAATGCTATGAATCCTTATCCTGCCGACTTTGTCGATTTCTTAGTCACCGATTTTGAGAACGCGGGGACGTCTTGGGACAAGTGGCTGTCCGGTAAGTCGGGTCAGAAGCTGAATGCTCAGTGGCAAGAGATGGCGTCGTGCAACGTTAAATTTGCACCGATGTTTACGATGTGGGCCGATGTTCAGGCAATGAATGCGGACAATGACCGAGTGGTGACATGGAATTGGTGTACGCGAAAAGACGGTGTGTCTCACGATGATCTGAATGCCGCTCACACGCAGTTTGTTAATGACAATCCTGACGGGCTTGGCAATATCGCCTGGTTCATGATGTATCCAAACATTGGTGGGGGCGATGCCGCGGGTGAGTTTGCTCACGTGGTTGTTTATCCCGATATGGCAGGTTTGATGGAGCACCAAGAGTGGTACGCCAAGGGCGGATGGCGTGGACGGATGGATTACTACCAATTGGTAAGTTGCACGGGCGAGGCTCTGATGACGGAGCAGGTTCTGGGTCGTCCCGGCATGTAGGTGCCGCACAAGATCGTTTTTGGGCCACGCTTGCGTGGCCTTTTTTATGTTCCAAAAGCGACTAAAACGTGTGCTCTGTGCGAGAATCCATGACCGAACGCAGGCGCAACTAAAACAACGAGGAGAAACGTGATGAGCTATGAGTGTTTTGATCTTACCGTGGAAGATGGAATTGCCCACATTCGATTTAACCGTCCTGAGAAAGCGAACTCGATGATTCCGTCGTTCTGGACCGAACTGCCCGACGCGGTCAATGCGCTGTCCAGGGACGCCGCGGCTCGCGTGATTGTGTTGTCCGCAGAAGGTCGACACTTCTCGTCAGGTATGGACATCTCCGTGTTCACAGAAGGGGGTTTAGACGGTCCCGCCAGCGGCAGTCGATTTGTGCGCGCTGAGGCCTTTCGGCATCACTGTATGGCGCTGCAAGACGCGTTTACCTGCCTTGAGGAAGCACGCATGCCCGTGCTCGTTGCTATTCAGGGGGCGTCGGTGGGTGGCGCGATGGACCTCATTACCGCCTGCGACTGCCGTTACGCTACTAAAGATGCGTTTTTCTCGGTTCACGAGACCGCGATCGGTATGACAGCAGACGTGGGTACCTACCCGCGTTTGGTGAAATTGATACCCGAGGGCTGGGCGCGCCAAATGTCCTACACCGCGGAGCGCGTTGGTGCGGAGAAAGCGAGAGAGATTGGCTTGGTTAACGAGGTTTATGATTCGGCTGAAGAGATGCTCGAAGCTGTCATGGTGATTGCACGACAAATAGCTGCGCACGCGCCATTGGCGGTTTCCGGGGCCAAACGTATGGTGAATTACGCACGAGACCACAGCACGGCCGACGGTCTTGATTACATTGCAACTTGGAACGCCTCCATGCTCGACGGCGAGGCGATAAGAAACACGTTCATGGCTCAGGCAAAGGGTGAGAAGCCCGAGTACGACGCGTTACTGCCGGTGAAGAAGGCGGCTGGCGAGTAACCGGTAGCTCATGTGCATTATCATGCCCAACTCCACATTAAAGGCGGTGCTGACGTTTCTTGTGGCAGCACTTCCGCTTGTTGCCACGGCAAATCTTGACGACGGACTTGTCGAGCGGGCGCGAGTCATTCACGAGCAAAGTTTAACGCTCGACGCGCACGCAGATATTGAGATTGTGGGCAAACCGTCCATGTACGTGGGTCCCGATGGGCTCTCGAAAGTCGCTCCCGAAAAAATGCGAGACGGCCAGCTCGACGCTGTTGTCATGGCGCTTGCCGTTGGTCCGAAACCCCGAAACGAGCAAGGTTTTGCCGATGCACGCCGTGTTGCAGACGACAAACTGAGGGCGGTGACCGCGCTTGTTGAGGAGAGCGGGAACAGGACACGCCTCGTCAAGAGCCCTGATGCGTTATTGGCGTCAGTTGATCAAGGCGGCCGGTCTATTGTTTTGAGTCTCCAAAATGCACTTATTTTTGGAGAGGACGTCAGCGCGATTGACTACTTTTTCAATCAAGGCGTTCGCATGTTTGCGCTCACGCACATGGGGCACAACGGCTTTGCAGACTCATCTCGCCCCTTGTTTAACGCGGCAACGGGAGAGCGTGAGGCGACTGCTGAACACGGTGGGCTTTCGTCGATGGGTGTTGCGGCGGTAGGGCGCTTTAATGCGCTAGGAGCCGTAATTGATGTCTCGCAGTTATCCACTGCAGCGACCTTGCAGGTCGTTGCACAATCGACTGCGCCGGTGGTCGCCAGTCACTCAAATGCGCGTGCACTCACCGATGTAAGCCGCAACTTGAGTGACCGAGAGATACGGCGCATTGCGGCGGGCGGGGGCGTGGTGCATGTGGCGCCGTTTGCGGGTTATTTATTTGACTCAAACGATCCGGCGATCGACGGTGCTATTCGTAAGATGCGTCGTGAGGCGGGTATCGACGAGGACTACCTGTATCCCTTTGAGCTTTATTGGGAAATCAAGGACCCGGCGATTAAAACTACGTTCTTGGGTGGGGTACGCGCGTTACTGGGTCCGATTTCACTGGAGACGATGCTCGACCACATTGACCATATTGTGGCTCTTGTGGGTGTGGATCATGTCGGCATTGGTACGGACTTTAATCATGGGAGTGGTATCCCCGGCTATAACGACGCCAGTGAGTCTTTTAACGTCACGCTAGGCCTGCTTCGAAGAGGGTACTCAGCGTCCGATATTCAAAAAATTTGGGGGGGCAACTTCGTTCGAGTGTGGAAAGCGGTCGAGAAGCAACGAACGGTCCCCGAACTGCCCTGAAACCCAAGTGTGCGCCAGGGACGGGCTCATCACTTTAGAAACGACGAACACACTTACCGGTTGATACGTGATTGACGCAGCGACCGGTGGTGCCACCCAACGATGTGCTCTGTGAAAGGAGATTTAACGATCTTTTCTTGCAGTCAGTGCACTAAGAGATACAGCAACTAGCGTGATTATTTTAGAAAATATCAGTCTGCGTCGAGGGTCTAAACTCTTAATGCAAAACGCCTCTGCCACCTTGCAGCCGGGTCAAAAATTGGCGCTGATTGGGGCTAATGGGACCGGAAAGTCGAGCTTTTTTTCACTGCTGCTGGGGGATCTTGCCTCTGATCAGGGGCACATACGCGGCATGGCGGGTTTGCGGATTGCCCATATGGCTCAGGAGCTCGAGGCGAGTGACGACACGGCACTGAACTTTGTTATGGGCGGCGATGCGGCCGTATTTAAGTTGACGCAAGAGATTGCGACGGCCGAACGTACTGAAGACTATGAGCGCGCGGCCTATTTGTATCAGGAGCTCGACACACTTGACGGCTACAGTGCACCGCGCCGAGCAGAACAACTGCTACTGGGTCTGGGTTTCACCCGAGCAGACCTCGAATCGACGGTGACGGATTTTTCGGGAGGCTGGCGTGTGAGGCTTAATCTGGCTCGAGCACTCATGACGCCGTCCGATGTCCTGCTGCTTGATGAGCCGACGAACCACCTCGATCTCGACACCATGCTGTGGTTACAGATGTGGCTTTTGCGTTACGACGGGACGTTGATGATGATTTCTCACGACCGCGATTTCATCGACGCCATTTGTGAACGAACATTAAGTCTTGAGCAGGAACAGCTCTTTACGTACCGGGGTGGCTACTCGGCGTTTGAGCAGCAGCGCGCCGAGCGCATGGCCCAGCAGCGCGCCCAGTTTGCGCGCCAGCAACGTGAAATTGAGCACATTGAAGATTTTGTGCGCCGGTTTCGCGCTAAAGCGACCAAAGCAAAGCAAGCACAAAGTCGCCTCAAAGCCTTAGAGCGCATGGAGGCTGTGGCACCCGCCCACGCCGACTCGCCTTTCTATTTTCAATTTCCGGAGCCAGGCAAGAGCAGCGACCCGTTGTTGTCGATCGACGAAGTGACACTGGGTTATGACGAAGAAGTCGTGCTCCGCGGTGTGTCGCTGTCCCTGCATCCGGGTGATCGCATTGGTTTGCTGGGTAAAAATGGGGCGGGGAAGTCCACCTTCTTGAAAGGGCTGACCGGTGCCTTGCCATTGCTGGCGGGGAGACGCGTCACAGGTGCGCACTTACGTATTGGTTATTTCGATCAGCAGCAGTTGGAGGTTTTGGACTTGGAGGCAAGCCCACTGCTCCACTTGCAACGACTGCGGCCTGGCGTGCGTGAGCAAGCTATTTTTGACTTTTTGGGCGGATTTAATTTTAAGGGCGAGCGCGCAAAAGAAGTCATTGGTCCTTTTTCGGGGGGCGAAAAAGCGCGGTTAGCGCTGGCCATGGTGGTGTGGCAGGACCCCAACGTTCTGATTTTAGATGAGCCCACGAACCACCTTGATCTTGAAATGCGTCACGCTCTTGCCATGGCGTTACAAGGTTACACGGGCGCTATTGTGCTGGTCAGTCACGATCGCCATTTGTTGCGGCATGTCACGGAGTCACTGTGGTTGGTTGATGATGGCAAAATCAGCGAATACCCCGGTGATTTGGCAAGTTATGAGCAGTGGGTCCTGTCTGGCGATCCGACGTCCACACGCGAGGTGAACAAATCACCGAGTGTCAAAAATCAAGTAAAAGAGCCGTCTCTTTCTGGGAAGGGGCGTCGGCAGAGTTCGGCTGAGGAGCGCGCAGCGTTAAGGCCTTTGCAAAAGGCGTTGCAAAAGACGGAGCGGGAGCTTGAAGGCCTACAAAGTAAATTGGCGACCTTGCAAGCAGAGCTCGCACTGCCCGAGCTCTACGACGAAGGTGCCCGAGATAAGCTTGCAGAACTGGTTAAGTCCGAGGGCGCATTAAAAGTCCAAATTGCAACGGTCGAAGAGACGTGGATGGAGCAGCAAGAAGCCCTTGAGAGTGCAAGTCCACACTCGGGCTGAGCTGTGGGATCGTGATCTGCAGTACCCACGCGTAATCAATCAGCGTCGACTTCGTTAAAGCTGACCAAGCATAAAAAAGGCGGGACATGCCCGCCTTGGATACGCAGGTCGGCTAGAAAACAATTCTTACAACATTTGAGCAGCTCTCACTCCCCCTCGCCACGCCCTGCGGACAGACTTGGTAGTCATACACGGCTCCGCCTTTTGAAATGCGCGCGTCAGTGTGTGAGCTGCCTGTTCCACTGTAGACCCCGACTGTGTTTCGATACAACACAACCGCGGTGCCATCTGCGGTCCATGAAGCGTCGACGTTTTGCCAGCCTTTGCGCTTGTAGCCACTCGCAGACAACGCGATGCTCGGGGCCACTTGTTCAGCAGAGGTGATTTGAATGCTGGTGCTCGCCGAATCGCCTGCGCTATTACTCGCCAGGACGCGGTAGTTGTAGGTCGTCAGTGACGCAACGGTGTCGTCCACAACACTCTGTGAATTGGTACCGAGTGCAGCGATGGTCGACCAACTGCCGCCAATATCAGATCTCTGAACCGAGTAGCTCGTCTCGTTGTCGGCGTTGTCCGCCCAGTTCAGAGTGATCTGTCCAGGTGTGCTGGCGTCGCCGGAGAGCGCGGTTGGCGCGAGCGGCAGTGTTACAGGACCCGTGTTGGACTCGACAAGCATCTGAATTTGGTCGATGAAGACACTGTCTAAGGCTCTAGCACCTCTCGCCTGGTTGGTGTCCGTCACGCGCACCGTAACGGTCCCCGCACTTGGCATCTCAAAGCCGGTTGAGCAGGTTGACGAGGACCCGATCGGTAGCTCGCAGAAGAACGTGAATCCGCCACCCGTGCTGTAGGAGAGCTCAAAACGGTCGCCGTCAGAACTGTTGCCAGAATAGCCGGTCACGCTAAGCGACGCGGCACCTGAGGGTGACGCGAGAGACCACTGATGATCCATATAACTGTAGCGTCGATTTCGCTTGCCACCGGACTCTCGCTCTCGAATTTGTTCGAGCGAGCCGTCCAAGTCAAAGGTCCGGGTGTAGCTGCCCGCCACCAGGGTACCGGCCAGCGTGGCTTCACTGCTGGCTAACACCGTTTGGTAGGGTGGTGGCGTGTCGGTAGTCGCATCAGCGACATTGGACCAAGCACTGTCACCCGCTGAATTTCGTGCTTTGATGCGGTAACCATAGGGCGTTGCTCCCGCGAGACCTGTATCCTCAAAGGAGGTGGCATTGGCGGAAGCTGTTGCGCTCAGTGCTTGACCGTCCCGCTCGACGACAAACACAGACTCATTATCCGAATTATCAGCCCAGGTCAGTGAAATGGCGGTGTCTGATGTGGCTGAGGCTGATAGGTCTGAGGGTGCTAACGGTGGCGTCGGGGGCTCTCCGCCCGCCATCGCTGCCTCAGCATTGGCAATAGCCCCTGTTGTGGTGATACCTGCCATTGATCCTGCAGGGCGCGCAGTTGCGTAGAGATGGTCAATGACCTGCTGGTAGTTCCAATCCGGAAATTCGCTGCGGATGAGCGCGACCACACCGGTCACGTTGGGTGTTGCCATCGAAGTGCCGCTTAAGTAGCTGTAAGGCACCGTGCCGCCCGATGTGTAGGTACTTGCTATATCTACGCCAGGTGCACCAATGTCCACTGAGGTGGCGCCGTAGTTTGAGAAACTTGCGCGTAAGTCGTTGTTGTCGGTGGCGGCAACCGAGATAACGTTCGGTAAATTGTAGTTTGAGGGGTAGTGAGGAATATTGTCATTGTTGGTGCCGTCGTTTCCAGCGGCGGCCAAAAACACGTGGTCGGCGTCGCGCGCGGCCGCGATCGAGTCATAGAGGGCCTGTGAGAAACCGCCGCCGCCCCAACTGTTATTGGAGATGGTAGCGCCCATTTGCACCGCATAATCAAGAGAGGCGATGCCACCAGAAGTCGTGCCACCCTGCGGACCTAGAAAGCGCAGAGCCATGATCCTACATTGCTGGACCACACCCACAATCCCTTCATTGTTATTTGCTTCAGCACAAATGGTGCCCGCCACGTGGGTGCCGTGACCCCCTTCATCTCTCGGGTCGCCGTCATTGTCATAAAAATCGTAGCCATAGACATCATCGACGAAGCCGTTGCCGTCATCGTCCACGCCATTGCCTGCGATCTCTCCAGTGTTGACCCACATGTTATTGGCTAAGTCTGGGTGATCCCAGACGACGCCTTCATCAATGACCGCGATAATCAGCTCTGGATCACCCGTTTGGATATTCCAGGCTTCAAGCACGTCCATGTCGGCATCGGGTGTACCCGACAGTCCGGCTACGGCCTGTCCGCTATTATCGATGGCGTACAGGAGATTGTAGTAGGTGTCGTTGGTCGCTTTTTGAACACGGTAATCGGGTTCTGCATACTCAACAAAGGGAAGTTTAGAGAGCGCTCTTACTGCTTTATTGACAGATTGATTAGGCTTTAGCTTGAGCTTTTCTAATCCCTTAACAATACGGTATTCGCGTTTGGACAGGGCATTGACTAAGCCGCGCGCGCGCGCTTTATTACTCGCGTTTGCTGATGGCCTAAACTTAACGATGACAGCGTCGGGTGCGTAGCCGCCCGAAGCGTGTTGAACAAGACCGCTATGAGGCAGGTCTTCGGGTTGCGCGTAACTGTGAAGTGACTGTGTCAGCAGGACTATTAAAGTGGTGGTAAAGGACGCTAAACGTAATTTGGCAAGCATGTGCATGGCGCAGCACTCCCAACGTATTATCCGACCCAGCCCCATCCTCTCTCTGGTTTCGGAAATTATAGAAGTGCATCCATGCAAGCTTTACATTAACAGCCAGCGCACGATAGTCACAACCACTGAGTTACAATAGTGAGATCCTGGTCGCAGGTTTACGACGTGGAAAAGTCAGCGGCGCTGTGTTCAGACCAATCGTTCGATCGACCGGCCATGAAAAAGTCCGGCATCACCCGCAACTTTAACTGACTCACTTCTTGTCCCTAAGATCTGCCAGGGGTGCTCAATATGAACAAGGTCGTTGAGGGTCGCTCAAAAGCTATAAATTTTGTCTTCGAGCTCATTTCAGTCTGCGGGGACGTTATTCGGGGTATGGTGGTGGGGCGGTAGACACCTCTGGCGCTCTAATTTTGTAATTAAAAACGGGAATTAATAATGATAAACAAAGTAATTTTAGCGGTAGCACTTTGCTTTTCTCCGCTGTTGGTGAGTGCAGAAAGTCAGAGTTTTGAGAACTTTATTGACGCACAACTCGTCGTCAGTGACATCAGTATGACTGAGGACGGCATGGTCATTACCTACGAAGGGAATGTGGGTAAATATGGCTTGGTACATGCGACCCACAACATGACGTCGACCAATGAAGAGAGCACTAAAGGCTACTTTACGGGCACCGTACAGGCGATTAATGACGCCGGTGAGCTTGAGAAAAGTGCGACCTTAGGTCTGTGGTCGCGCAGTGGCACAATGCTCAAGGTTTACGGGTTTGACGATGATAATGCCAGCCGTATTCTGCACATTGCCGATGTCGACTTAAAAGGCAAAATTAACAAGGTTCGCGTCTGGGAACTCGACTAGCGATCACTGATTGTTGACTGAGTGAACGTGGGGCTGCCTCCGGTGGCCTTACGTTGACCCTCAAGTTGCGAGCGACGTTATGCATGCGACGAGGGGCGTTCTCGCACGCTTCATTCTAATGCTGAGTTTCTTATGTTCCCTGACGATCATTCCACCCCCGAGCAAGTTGACCGACGGGTTCGCGCATGGCTTCAGCGATTTGTCGTAGGACTTAACCTGTGTCCGTTTGCGCGACCGGTGGTGAGTTCTGAGGCACTGCGCGTCGTGGTGTGTGAGGCAACCGAGCACCAAGACATCACCGCCGTATTTATGACCGAGCTTGACTTGATTCAACGGTCACCGGAGTCAATGGTCGCCACCACTCTTTTAGCGATTCCTTACGCGCTCCGCGATTTTGAGGAGTACTTGGGTTTTATTGAGGAGGCCGAGTCGCTGCTTGAAGCGGTGGGGCTCAGTGGTGTTATCCAGCTGGCCAGTTTTCATCCGGCGTATCAATTTGAAGGCGAGCCCGCGGCGTCTGCTGGGCACTACACTAATCGCGCACCCTTTCCGCTGATCCACTTTCTACGCGAAGAAATGATGACGCGCGCGCTCGATCAATTTCCTGATCCGGAGCAGATTCCTCAGCGCAATATTCAAAGGTTAGAGGCGATGGGGGTTGCCACAATCGAGCAGATGCTGAAAAGCCTTCCCTGAACGCTGGCACTCACGTCGGTGTGTTCCGCCCTCATTTGCCGCCACTGATCAGCCACTGGCCATTCCCACTTGGCGGTCAGCGCATTTTTGAGTTTTTGGAGGCATTCAGGGGGGATTAGCCGCACCTTGGGTACGGAGTGAGCGTCAGAACACTCAAGCAACGGCCGGCGGTTTTCCTGCCGTTACTTGGGTGCGGGTCGAGGACGACGGTCTAGAAATTAACGATCATCTTGCCCGTATTGGAGCCCTTGAACAGCCCAATAAAGGCCTCTGGCGCCTGGTCTATGCCGTTGTAAACCGTTTCCTTGGTGACGATTTGCCCACTGGTGACCCAGCCTTCCATGTCACTGCGAAACTGGTCTGCAAGATGATCGAAGTGGTTCACAATAAACCCACGCAGGGTCAGTCCAAGACCAATGGCCATCGATAAGTTATTCGGACCAGGGCGGGGTGCCGTGTCGTTGTAGGTTGCTATGGCACCACACAGCGCAATACGGCCGAACGGGCGCATCGACATGATCGCCGCTTGCAAGTGCTCGGCCCCCACGTTGTCGAAATAGACGTCTAATCCGCCTGGTGCCAGCGCTTTGAGGTGGCCCAAGATGCTGCCGTTGTTGTAGTTAAAGGCGTGATCGAAGCCGAGTTCGGTCGTCAAAAGCGCCACTTTTTCATCGGAGCCCGCGCTGCCAATAACCGTGCAGCCTTTGAGTTTGGCGATCTGACCAACAATGCTGCCCACGGCACCGGCGGCGCCAGAAACAAAGACTGTTTCACCGTTTTTGAGTGCACCGACTTCGAGCAGGCCGGCGTACGCTGTCATGCCGGGCATACCCAAGGCACCGAGGTACTGAGAAGCGGGCGCGACAATGTCGCCGAGTCGTTTGACACCTTCAGCGGACTCAGTAAAGGCCTCTCGCCAGCCAAACATACTGCTGACGTAGTCGCCTTCTTTAAATTCAGGGCTTGCCGACTTTGTGACCTGACCAATGCAACCACCGGTGAGTACTTCGCCAATTTGAAACGGAGGCACGTATGACTTTCGGTCGATCATTCTTCCACGCATGTAGGGGTCGACCGACATACTGAGGTTTTTTACCTGAATCTGTCCGGTCTGTGGCTCAGGAACATCGATATCAACGATTTGAAAATCTTCGATCGTGGGCATACCTTCAGGGCGTGTAGTTAGTGCGACAGCTTTTGCGTGCATGTTCGGTCTCTCTTATTGTCTCGGTGTGTTGTGGATGGATGGGCGCAGTCACTAAGGCGGGCTTCCGACGCCCCGTTTTAGCATGACGCCAATCGACTCAGCGACCATGCTACCAATACTGCGGGGGGTGCAAAGACTTTTTATTTTCGCTTAAGACAAATGCCGCCGGTCCTCGCTGCGCGTACTGCTCATCGAGGGCTCTTATGACATTACGGTGCCGCCACCTTCAGCCCTTTGTCGGGTGTCTTAGACGGCCAACAACGATCGAGCGCGGACGGTTTCGCGCGCAGGTCCTCCGTATTGCCCGTAAAACGCCAGACGCTATTTTAGTGGCGCGAGAACATGCGCTACGTCGTTCATCGCTGCCCACTGATTGATCGCGGCCAGCTCGCGCTGAGTAATATCACTGAGCGCTGCCCTCGCGGCCATCCATTGCGCTTTGAGGTCCGAGAGACGCTGGAGTGACCCCTCGGAAATGGGGGCCCCTGCGCGATCGATGACGTCGAAGACGTGACGAATATGGACGTCGAGCATAGGTGGCATGCTGTCCTCGTCCTCATAGGTCTTGTAACCCGTCTGTGTCACACGGTTTTCCCAAGCGTTAATCTTAATTATCGCGGCACTCGATAAGTCAGAAAGTACTGTGCTGTCGCCATTGTCGCGCACCAGTGCCTCAATACGGGTGCGGGCGCGTCGCGCATTGTCCAATGCCGTTAACAGCTCATTGAGCATGTCAGCGGTCTCTGAGCGCTTTGTGTCGAGGAACGCGTAATCGACAGGGGTAGCCTCCACACGGGGGTCGGGCGATAGCGTGAAGTCGCTGGTGTCAGAGTGGTCCCCAAGAGACACTGAGACCGAGTACTGCCCGGGCGTGACAGTGGCGCCACTGAAGCCTGCAAAGAGACGAATGTCGTCGATGCAGGTCAGTCCTTCTCTGCGCATGTCCCATACCCACTGATTCAGGCCGGGTTCAACTGTTGGGTAGCTCATTGTGTATGCCAGTCTGGGTGTCATATTTCCCGTAACACAGCGGTCAAAGTCATTAGCGTCGCTTGAGTAACTGCGGACAAGATTTCCTTGTGCATCGCTAATACGAATAGACAGCGGCCCTTGAACCTTACCGGTAATGGCGTAGGAAATGACCACACCGGATGGGGGGTTCGCGCCTTCATTGGCACCGGCCCAGCTTCCCCAACGCATTAGCGAGGTGGGTTTGGGTGCGTAGACGTGCAAACGCTTGTCGGCCAGCGCGTCATCAAGTTGGCGGATCACGGTCAGTTCATCAAGCGCCCAAAAACCACGACCCTGTGTTGCGGCAATGAGGGTGCCTTGTCGCACCCTCAAGTCGGTAATAGGTACGGTGGGGACGTTCATGTTGAAGGACTGCCAATGGTCCCCGTCGTCGAACGACACGAACAGTCCGCCTTCCGTGCCCGCATACAAAAGACCCTCTCGCTCTGGGTCTGCGCGGACAACTCGAACAAAGTTGTCAGCGGGGAGGTCGTTGTCAATTTTGCGCCAGCGCTTTCCGTATTGCGTCACCTTGTAAACGTGGGGCCTGAAGTCGTTCATTTTGTAGCCGGCAACGGCAACGTACACAGTACCCGGTTCGTGCGGACTGACCTCAATCGCGTTAACTTGAGCACCCTTTAAGTCTTTCGGCGTCACGTCGGCCCAGGAACCACCGTTGTTTTGTGTTAACTGCAAGCGCCCATCGTCGGTACCCACCCAAATAACGCCGGGCTTATGCACCGATTCTGCGATGTAAAAAATAGTGCCATAGAACTCCGCACCCACGTTTTCGGGCGTCAGCGGACCGCCATTCAAACCCTGCTTTGACGGGTCATTGAACGTTAAGTCAGGACTGATTTCGTCCCATGTGACGCCACGATTATCACTGCGAAGTAACTTTTGTGTGCCGTAATAGAGGACCTCAGGGTTGTGGGGCGAAGCCACCACGGGCGCGTTCCAGTTGGTTCGATATTTCAGGTCCTTGGACTGTTGCCCAAACACGTACTCGGGGTAGGGTTTAATAGGACGCACACGCTTGTTGACGTGGTCATATTCGGTGAGTGTGCCATTGATGGTGGTGGCGTAGATCAGTCGAGGATCCTCTGGGTCAAAGGCAATGTGTGCGCTCTCACCACCACCCACGGCGAAGTAATTTTCCTGGCCAATACCACCGTCAAACGTGCGGCTGGCGATCGACACGCTGGAATTATCTTGTTGCCCCGCGTAGAGCCTAAAGGGCGTCTGGTTGTCGGTAATGACCCGATAAAACTGTGCCGTAGGCTGGTTCATGATGCTGGACCAAGAGGTACCGCCATCGAAGGTTACCGTCGCACCACCGTCGTTGCCGTTGATGAAGTTTTGACTGTTCTCAGGGTTGAACCACATGTCATGGTGATCACCGTGTGGCGCCGATCGCTTGTCAAAGGTTTTACCACCATCGATAGATTTCATGAGTGGTGCGTTGAGCACCCAGACCGTATCGGCGTTTTGAGGATCGGCTTTGATGTGAATGTAGTACCAGGCGCGAGACCAGATGATGCGCTCGTTATTTAGTAGTGACCACGTTTCGCCGTAGTCGTCACTGCGCCACAGCCCGCCCTTGTCGATCTCCGCTTCAACGATGGCGTAGATTCGATTAGGGCTACTGGCTGAAACATCGACCCCTGACTTGCCAATGAGCTCAGGCAAGCCGCCGCCCATTTTTTTCCAATTGTCGCCACCGTCAACGGTTTTGTAGAGACCGCCGGCCGTTCCGCCTGACTTGATGAACCAAGGGGTTCTGCCGTGCTCCCACATGGAGGCGTACATGATTCTTGGATTGGTCGGATCCATAGAAAGATCGGTCGCACCGGTCTCGTCATCAATCTGTAAAACACCCGCCCAGGTCTCTCCTCCATCGGTTGATCGATAAACCCCGCGTTCGTCGCTGGGCCCCCATATTTGTCCTTGCACGGCGACGTAGACGAGATCAGGGTTCGATGGGTGGACGACTACCCGGGCAATTTGACCCGCGTCTTTAAGGCCAATGTGCGACCAAGTCTTGCCGGCGTCAGTTGACTTATACATGCCGTCGCCGTGACTGGTCGTCACGCCCCGAATGGGGGCCTCACCGGTTCCGACGTAGACAATGTTCTCGTCGGATTCGGCGACCGCAATGGCACCGATTGTTCCCACACCAAAGTAGCCGTCCGACACATTGTTCCAAGACGTACCTGCATTGTCCGTCTTCCAGACACCACCGCCCGTAGCGCCCATGTAATAAGTTCGATCATCGCCAAGAACGCCCGTTACCGCGGTGACACGGCCGCCTCGCCAAGGACCGATTTCGCGCCACTCGAGGCCCTCATAAAGCGCGGTATCGATCGTGTCTTTCGCCTGTAAGGGAAGCGATAGTGCGAGACTCGCGAGCATCATGAGGAGAAGTTGAAATCCAAGCTTTGGCACACGAGCCCCCTGTCACTGGACGTGACGGTTTGTGAGTTGTAGTTAACCTTAAATCTAACGCATAGACTGACAATAACAAGAGCGGGCGTGTCTTGAGGAGTCGCGTTTGTGATCCTGAGAACCCCTGGCTGTGATGCGTCGATGGAGGTTCCGCCTTAGTCGCGAGCACTGGGCGACCGGTTATTATTTTGTTTGATAGGCTAGGGATCATTATTGTGTTTGGATTAGCTAACACCTCAACCGATAAACTGTTAAATAAAATAACGAGTAGGTGACAATACAATGCCAATCAGTGTGCTGGGATTTTATGGGGCGGTTGCCGTCTGGGCGCTGCTGATAACGCGCGGGCTTTTCAAGCCAAAGCAATGGCCCCTCATTGCGGGTTTTGGGCTGGCGCTCCTCTTGTTTCTGAATATTCGCTATGTCATTGACGGTGCACCGGCAGGTATCGCCTTCTTTATCAGCTTGTATGACTTCTTCGACAATCTGGGGCTCGTAACAGGCGAGGTGCCCTCAGCCATGGCCACCTGTCCTGAAAACGCCTGTTCGCTCTGGGGCGACACCTATGCGCTTCATCAGAGTTGGGGGGTGGCGTTTTTCGATCGCTTCGTGAACGCACCGGCTATACGCACGAACGCCCTGTACCTTCACTTGGTCTGCAACTCGATCGTCTTTGTCTTGATGCATGTGCAACTACTTTGGTCTGGCAAACCCGGAATTAAAACGGCACACGCGTGGCTGGGTCGCGCGACGCTGTTGTTTTTGACCCTGGGTACAGCAGCGGCGCTGTACCTTGCGAGCGAGCACGACGCGGTTCAATCCTACGGTGATGTTTGGGCCGAATGGGGGTTCTACTCAATGTCACTCTGCGTTTACGGCGCAGCGCTAATGGGCTGGCGCAGCGCAAGGCGGGGTGACTGGGAGCAACATCGCATATGGATGATTCGCTTTGTTGGTGCCATGTACGGGGCGTTTTGGCTGTTCCGTATATTCCTTATGGTCACGGGACCGTTGTTGAGGGAGTGGGAAACTGCTTCGCTTCTTTTGTCTATTTGGACGTCTGCGCCTGCGGGACTGCTAATAGCGGACTGGCTTCGGCTGAAGTGGGATGCTCGATCTGATGACCGGCCTGAAGCGCCGGCGAATGCTATGGGCTAAAAACAGCGGTCAGTGCGAAGAAGAACACAACGGCGAGTCCCGCCCCAGCGGGCAGCGTTATGAGCCATGACGCGAAGATTTTTCCGATTGTGGGCAGATGAACCGCTTCCACACCTCTCGCTAACCCGACGCCGAGTACGGCGCCCACCAAGGTATGCGTGGTTGAGATGGGCATGCCCGTTGCAGAGGCCAGTACAACAGTGGACGCGGCCGCAAGTTCTGCGGCAAATCCCCTACTGGGCGTTAGCTCAGTAATTTTTTTGCCGATTGTTTGAATAACACGCCATCCGTAGGTCGCTAAGCCCACCACAATACCCACGGCACCAATGCCTAACACCCACCAGGGCATAATTGCCTGAGCACCAATGAGGCCCCCTGATTGGACCGTACTAACCACTGCTGCAACCGGGCCCACTGCATTCGCGACATCATTAGAGCCGTGTGCGAATGCCATGCCACAGGCCGTAAAGATCATCAGGATGCCAAACACACGTTCGATATTATCGGTGCTGTTAGCATTACCTGTGATTTTTACTTTACTCAGCAGCGCAGCGCCGATTAAAGCGACTGCGAAGCCGATAATGGCTGAAATCATCATGGCGTCTGCAAACTGTGAGCCCGTGCCCAAATCGACGTCGACACCAATGTGCTTCAGACCTTTGACCATGGTTACCATGCTGATCATAAAGCCCACCATCCACATGTAGATGGGTACGTATTTGCGTGCGCGCTCAAACGTATTTTCATGGTCAAAAATTAATTTTTTGACGGAAATAAACAGGCCAAAAGACATTACGCCCGCCACGAGTGGCGACACCACCCAACTGGCTGCAATCTGACCGACTTTAGCCCAATCCACAGCCTCGACAGAGATACCCACGGCAGCAAAGCCAACGATACCGCCGACGATCGAGTGCGTGGTGGAGACTGGCCAACCTCCAATACTGGCAATTAACAACCAAGTGGCGGCGGCCAAAAGGGCAGAGAGCATGCCGTAGACCAGCAATTCCGGAGAGTCACTTAATACTTCTGGATCAATAATACCTTTGCGAATCGTGGAGGTGACCTCGCCCCCTGCCAGATAAGCGCCGGCGAATTCAAAGATCGCCGCAATGATAATTGCCTGCTTGAGCGTGAGCGCTCGAGAGCCGACTGACGTACCCATGGCGTTTGCGACGTCATTCGCTCCAATGCCCCAGGCCATGAATAAACCAAAAATGCAGGCAAGCGCGAGAAAGATAAAGCCATTAGCCGCGATTATTTCCATTTGGGACGCTCCTGTGACAGCGATTTTCCAACGATAAAGTTACAAGCCATTACTTAGTCGATTTAGTTAGTAAATTCACTCAAATGAAAAACGAAATGCGGGTTTATAAATCTCACTCCGTTCTGCGACGCCACTAATAACACAGGTACACTACGGTTGCCTTACTGGCGCGTTTTTTTAACGGAAAATCCCCAGGTTTTATAGATCACGCCCTTTTTATTGAGATGAGACTGCGGGATTTTATGGCCTCGGCATCGCTCGTAAAACGTCCGCTTTCCCGCGGACATCCGCACCTGTGCTTGATTGCCGAAAATTCACTCTGCTTTGGACACTGTCTACACTCTGAAGCATCAAACGAACGGCATGAACCGGACGTTGCATGCCGTGGCCTTGATATTGCTGAACTGATTGATCTGTGCCTGCCTCCCGACGATAGGGTTTGCCGAAAGCGGCGTTGGTTTATTCAGCCTATTGGCCTAAACCGCTGCTTTCTTAGCGTTGAGGCGACAATCGATCCGTGATTATTCGTGTTTGCCTGAAACCCAGCCCTGCGAGGCAAGCTGGTCTGCTGCAAAGCGCTTGGGCGTGCTTTCTAAAGTCGTTGCCATTGTGTCGTTCCAGCGATTGAGAAAACCAAACAGTGAAATAACGGCGACAACCTCTACCGCTTGTTTGTCGGTAAAATAGTTGGATAATTCACCCATGTGTTCGGATTCTACGGCGTTGGGTACCATACCGGCATGCACTGCAACGCGAAGCGCGGCTTTTTCTCGATCAGAAAACAAGTCGCTGCGTTCAAACTCAAAGACAGCCTGTATTTTGTCTTCGCTGACCGCGTTTTTTTGTGCGGACTTAGCCGTATGTGCTTGGCAGTAACGACATCCCGCGGCGTTACTCACCGCGAAGGCAATCAATTGTTTGAGTCCGGGGTCTAATTCTCCCGAGTTCAAAATGGTTGCACCAAGACCCCCGAAAGCTTGAGTCAGGTCTGGCCAATGCGCCATGGTCATCATGGACGTGGGCAGAAAGCCCATGGACGCCTCCACCATTTGTAGCATTGGTGCTAAATCGGGCACTTCCTCGCGCGACTTGGGTGTAATGTGTGTCATAGCAATCCCCGTGGTAACCGCGTTAGCTAATTTTGAGCAGTTGTTTGCCTAGATTCTGGCCCGTGTAATGCCCCTTGAGCGCGGCTGCGTTCTCGATTTGCCCGCTCAAATGCGCGGGCGTTTAACTTAAATTGCGCCAAGAATCCCACTAATCTTTTTACGGAACTTCTCCCCAAAAGGTGGGCGAGCACCGATGATCGGTAAGACATCGATCATGGTTTGACTGTAAATCGCACGCGGGTGACTTAAGGTTTTAAAGCCTTCCGGGCCGTGATAAGCGCCCATTCCTGAGGCACCCACACCGCCAAAGGGCAGATCTTCCTGCACGTAGTGCAGTGTAATGTCATTAATGCATACGCCGCCGCTTGGCACGTGACTGAGCAAGTACTCTTGTTCAGTTTTATCCTTGCCAAAATAGTACAGGGCGAGGGGGTTTCGGCGCGGTTCAACCTGATCTGGAACCTCTGTGATGTCCGAGTAAGTCATGACTGGAAGGATGGGCCCAAAAATTTCCTCGTGCATGACTAACATGTCTTCATTCACGTTTTGCAGAATGTGCAGTGGCATACGACGGTTGTTCTCAGACGCTCGTGTCTGGTCAGCACCAACAATGGTGAGCTTGGCCCCTTTGGCCACCGCGTCATCAATGTAGTTTTGCAATCTGGCGAAGTGCCGTTCGTTGATCACACCGGCGTAATCGTCATTTTCAGTAATATTTGGATACATCGACTGCGCTTCATGCACTACCCGAGCAACCAGCTGTTCTTCGAGTTCCTGTGGCACGAGGACGTAGTCGGGAGACAGACACAACTGTCCACCATTGAGTAGCTTGCCAAAGGTGAGGCGGGTTCCTGCGAGGTCAAGTTTTGCGCTACGCCCAAGAATGACCGGTGACTTGCCGCCAAGTTCCAGTGTGACGGGCACCAAGTTTTTGGACGCGGCTTGCATGACTTGCGCGCCAACTCGGGTGGATCCGGTAAAGAGTAGGTGGTCAAAAGGCAGCTGTGCAAATTGTTGACTCACCTCGGCGCCTCCGGTGACAACGGCGACTTCGTCGTTTGAGAAGTACTTGGGGACCACCTCGGCAAATAAGGCCGCTGTTTCAGGGACGAATTCTGATGGCTTTAATAGTGCTCGATTACCTGCGGCGAGGGCGCTGGTTAACGGGGCAACAGTGAGGCCAAAGGGCAGGTTCCAGGGCGAAATGATACCAACGACGCCCTTTGGGAAATGTCTGACCTGGCCTTTACCCCCCAAAAAATTCATCGGTTTGTTGGTTTGTCGCTTTTCAGGTTTCATCCACGCTTTTAAATGTTTCATGGAGTAGTCGATGGCCTCTACCTTCGATGCGAACTCTGAAAATAAACTGAATTCGTAAGACCGTGCCCCGTTGAATTCGCGCTTGGTCGTGTTGGCGAATTCCACTTTGTTTTCGACGATGAGCGCTTTGAGCCGTTTTAGGCGATCAATGCGCGTGGCATAAGTGACCTCACCTTCGGCACGAAACTGCGCTTTTTGAAGCGCAATGAGTGCGTCTAGATCTTGTGTATTTGAGCTTGTCAGGTTGTGCTGTTCAGCTGCGCCCATGGTTTTTCTCCGAGATTGACTGGTCTATTTTTTATTACGTGATTCGGCTTTTTTTGTCTGTGATTTTGACTCAATCAGCCACCCGCTACTGTCTCTGCGCGAATGCTTTCGATGATCCGAACCGCATTTTTGACAAAGAGTGGTTCTGACGAAAAGCTGGCAATGAGGTGCTGTACATCCGCAGGTAGCGCCTCGTTGTCGAGTGCTGGGCGTTGGTCGGTTTGTGTCGCCCCGATGAGAAGCACCCCCATCGTTTTTACGACCTCGCCCGCTTGCGCCGTACCCAAGTCGAGCGCTGCTGACGTCACTTTCGCAATAGCATCCACTTGCTGCATGAAAACGCGCTTAGATTCGATGAGCCGGGGAATGTCCACATTGTGCTCAATGACATGTTCAAGTCTGATCAGTAACGGTAAAAACACGCCATCAGCATGTGTTGTTTTGTAGAGTGACTGAGCATACGCAGCGCTGGTCATGCGGTCCGATAACGTCGCGATAAACACGCTGCTCCAACGGATCAAGCTCTGGTCGTAAAGGGTTAGAAAAATTTCTTCTCGGGTTTTGAAGTAAAGGTAGAGGGTGCCTTTCGCGATGCCGGTCTTCGTCGCGAGTTGGGCCATGGAAAAGGCTTCATAGCCGACCTCTTGAAAGTAGACTTCGGCTGCGCTCAAGACATCGTGCCGGCGCAGCGCTTTTTGCTCGGCACTGCGCGCTCTCTGGTTGATCACAACGACTGAACTCATCGGTGTCTCCACACTAGATATTTGTATTGGTTGATTAAGGCGTCAAAAACGCCCCTGCCATTAACTGACCGCCGGTCGACTATATAGCTGACTGGTGGTCATTACAAGTATGAATGGTCCTGAACTTCGGCGAGGGGGCGGTAACCACAGCCGCAAACATTAGAAAACAGACCGCCAGGAAGTACGCCTTTCGTTTTTATGTCGCACTCGTGAATTCGACTCGCCCCAACAGTTGGCTGGCGACCGCATTTCCCTACTGGGAAGGGCCTGTCACCGTGGCGGGCAGTCACCAGGGCGCGGGCTATCTGGAGCTGACCGGATACTAAAAAGCGGGCTTGGATTCAGTCTTTCATCAGCTCCAAGAAATGCAAAAGGGGCGATTTTTACAGCTCATCCTTCTTTCACTCGATGGCGGCTGCGGACGTTTTACTCTTTGCTGTTAAGTCCTCTGTGTTACTAATCGAATGCTTGAATCTAGGCGTTTTGGGGGTATCTTGGAGTGGCTTTGGGGAGAGAATGTCATGCTTGTCAGTTCAGTCAGAAAGTTTATGAAGGGAGGCTTGTCGCCGGCCCACGTTTGGAGCAGTGTCGTACTGGGCTTCTTGTTGGGCATGACTCCGGATTACGGCGCGAGTGCAGGGTTGGTCACGGTCCTATTACTGTGCTGCGCCCTCATTCGAGTTAATGCCGGCCTGTTTGCGTTGTCGTTAATCGTTTCGAAGACCATTCTACTTTTGAGCCTTCCCT